>JAABUO010004574.1_pt1 | contig 16288 bp, 17 predicted proteins | sample 5559291 | NCBI WGS metagenome assembly JAABUO01 (sample SAMN10711878, study PRJNA513372) | rock metagenome | isolation source: Antarctica rocks | place: Antarctica: Victoria Land, Finger Mt sud
AGATTACACTGCTGCGCAGGGTCCCTGATGTTGAAGGTCAAAAGGCGCGGGTCCAAGTTTGTGCTATGTGTCAGCCCTATCAAGCATCATTTAATCGAATGTACTATTGTTATTGTCAAGCGCGTGTTCATGACAGCGCCATGGCAGGCGAATGATGCTGTCTGCCTCTATTTCTTGATTTTCTCCCTTCCCAGTTTCTCCTGCCTGCTTGGGAAACAGGAGAGGCAAAAAACCAAGAACAAAGGAAATTCTATGTGGTAGTCTCAGTAGATGGCAGTCCTCAGCAGTCCTCAGCAGAAGCTGACATGACTGAGCTATGCACTCTGCACAATGCAAGCATGACTAGCTGCCTCTGTCGAGTACAAACCACATGAATCAACTGGCTGGGGTAGCAAAGTACACTAGTGCAGATTGCCAAGTGTATGACCCTTGCTGAACATGTTAAAGTCCTAAACCCATGCACAGCACTGTAACCTGCTGAGGCCGCCTGGTGCTGTTGCGCATGTTGTTTTTGGTCAAGCTCATTCATAGCATTTGACTACAAGCTGGCACTGCAACCGAGAAACAAGTGTCAGCGACATGCATCATGTGGTGAGCCCCAATTCTCAAGCAAACTCCCAGCCTGCGTGTCAACAGCTGCTATCAGGTCTAGCAAGCACGCGGCTCTTGAGCAGTCTTGAGCGCACAGCACTGAAGTGTTGACAACTGCTATCAGGTGTAGCAAGCATGTGGCTCTTGAGCGCACAGCACTGAAGTGCTGCTGATGTGGAGCCACCTGGGGAGCCTCAGGCTACCATGTGTGCCCAGGTAGTCCGAGCAACAGCAGCACTTCAGAGCTGGGCGCGCAACAGCCACAGCGGACCTGGCAGCAGCTGTTCAAAACAAGCTGTCTGTGATACTGTGCATTGCCTACAGGCACATCATATGGCAGCACCACCGAGGTAGCTACATAGGCAAGTCAAGGCCAGATTTAGCCTGCAATGCAAAAAAACTTATGCCAGAAAACGAAAAAACTTATGCCAGAAAAAGAAAAAGAAAAGATTATACCTTTCGGCGTCAATTTAATGAGACGCCAAGTATTATGGCGGGCTGCCCAGGTGATCAAGACTTATGCCAAACATGCCCATCACATTTTTTCTGAAACAAACCCAGAGTGACAGGGACTTGCAGGCACAGAGAGAGCAAGGCTGTAAGCAGCAACTTCACCAGCTGTCATACCGCTATCTGTGGTGACTGGCTGTCTGAAACTCAATGACTCTGACAGCCAGGTCACTAGGGAGCAACGCCAGCATAGCGCGCTTAAGATAAGAAAAGACAATGAAAAAGGAAGTCAAAGGAATGGCAAAAAAAGAAAATCCTAGGATTGTCTTTTTCTTTGCCTCCTTTGACTTTCTTTTTCAGGTAGGCCATTAGGCGTGATAGCTCACTGAACAACTTGTAGCATGATCTGCCACAAGATCCAACTGCAGGAGAAAAGCTTACTTTCTTTCTTGCCCTGCAGCTACACCTTCTGTCAGGTCATGCCACAAGCTGTTGTTGAAACAGCTGCGCCAACTTTGCTCTCCAATTACCTGGTTGCCAGAGATCTGCATCAGCTGAGCTGCCGGATTTCAGGTCAGTAGCTGTGGCAGATCTTCACTAGTGCTGTGAAAACTTGATGCAAGCTGTATTGGGACAAGTTTGTTATCAAGGGATGAAATCAGAATTCTTAAGACTGCATCAGGCCCATCAAGCTGCATAGCGCTTGGGCATAATGGCAAACTCCTCAACTTGCAAATACTCATGCGCATCTATTTTAGGTGCACTCCCGACAATACAGCACAAGTACACTTGCTGCCAAGCCTGTCTGCTGCATGCTTCCAGACAAGTGTTGAGCAAAATGTATGTGCGTGCTTGACAACATGGTGCTTGCACACATGTATGACTGCTGGCTGCAGCATGATGAATGATATCTGCATGCGCAACTTGAAAGGTGGGCTTATTGCAGTCTTGAGATAAGCTTGTAATTGCGCAAGCTGACGCATTACGGTGATCTGGCTCAAACAGAGCAGTGCTACATATATGCAAACTCTTGTTGTAACATAAGTGGTTCAGTGCAGCTGACTGGTTGTGCAAATCTGTGCATGTGCCATGCTGCATTGCCAGAGTACCACGTGATGCTGTAACATGCAGACAGCTAGCCACGTGGTATTCTGGTAGCCACGTGGTATACCAGCTAGCTGCACTGAACCACACCTGCATGAGCTGGAAGTGATCTGTGCTCTCACTTCCAGCATTGATATTTGACCATGCCAGTCTGTGCAGTGCCATGTCCAAGTAAGCTTGTACAGTTTCATAGTAACAGTAGTGTGGACTGCATCTTGATGCTGACCTGTGACCCCTGATGCGTAGGGACATGATGCGCTCCAGACAACAAGCCACAAATATGCTTGCCGTCAAGCGCTAACATGCTTTCCTTGCAGAACCTGTTGAAGGTTGTCAAGCCGTGATCAAATCCAGGTATAGGAAATGCATCTGGCATTTTCAGATCCAAAGAAGATCATATGCGTTGCTTGATGGCAAGCAGCTAGCAGTGCTGACAAGCCAGCAGCAGTCTGTCAATGCCCTCAGCATTAGCAAGGGCAATTGGGTAAACACAAACGTTAAGGTGGCCTGGGCGAGAAGTGGCCACTAGAGTAGTGAACCTAGGCCTCCAGATTGTGAGGTCTGTCAGTTTGTCAGAAACCCAGGCCTCCATGCTTTCCAATGCCACAAGACAGTCAAGCGTGTCAAGCCTGGCAAGCTTTCAGACTAGCTCCAGGACTTTACCCAGTGCAAGCCTTGAACCAAGCAATGCGTGAGCAGTTGCTGCCTCTGGGTCAGCTATTGGGACTTGCAGTGCTGTGAAGTTGCAGACCTAACTATCTCGTTTTCCCGTTTTGCAAGCCTATAATAGACTGCTCTGCCATATGGTGAGAATGAAAGCACTCACTGGCGATGATCGCCAGAGGCATTGCAAGGCAGAGTCTAAAATGGTACTTTGAGACTAGCTAGACCATAGATTCGCAACACTCACACACAGAATACTAGCTGAGTCACAAATCGGGTGAATAGGTTTAAACTATGAAGACCCAACTGTCGTATAACCGTCCTAAGTGGGTCCCAAAAGCCTTACGATTCCTATACTGCGTCGTTAAATGCTATAGGAACCATTTTACGATCTCGAAAGTATTGTAAAGTAGCGAAAGGTTCGTATATGGTATACGATCGGCGTGGGGTCTGGTTTCGGTGCAAGAGTAAGGATCGTGCGCAGCCATTGCACTTGGAGCGCGTGGCGGACCGCTGTCGTTGCGGCACAGTGCGTCCCGCGTGCTCAGTACCCCTGGTATGTGCAAACGGAAAGAGCGTGAGGGGCAAGAAAATGAATTGCGATGTATAAGGATCAATAAGGATCAATAACATGCCTTCGCGCCCACAAGTGCGGGCAGGAACGCAGGAAGCGAGTCAGGCTCGCAAGAAGCACGACGGGTTGCGTCAGCATACCACAGAGTGCGTAGCCTTGTCATTTGTGGAACTGTTCTCTCTTGTCAAAGGAGGTTACACGGTGTTTGCAACTGCAGACGTACAAGATGCGTTGACGGGCCTCTCAGGAGCCTGAGGCCCTGACTCTGACACGCCAAACAGTTCTACTGCTGTTGACTTTGCAGTGGAGGCTGAGCAGACTTGTGCAGAGTAAGAGTCCTGGCTCTGTTTGCACTGAGGGCAACTACATGTCTTGTGAATTGCCAAAGCCCCTTGTTGGATTTCATGAGACAAATGACAAGCAGAGACAAGCAGACTTCTTGCACTGTGCTGTTACTTGTTTACTGTTATCTTTAGGTTGCATACAGAGGCTGAATTGGAAGAAGGTGCAGCAATCCCCTCGACTGCTGCCGCACAAGAAGCAAACACTGATTTGCCCCAAGCACAACAGCAGGCTGCAGAACTGCAGCCAGGTATGACTCTGCTTAGGAGCACTTGACAAGCATGATCTTTTCCATGCTGTTGCTTGCTGGCAGCAGATAGGTCTCAAATGTTGTGTATTCAGTGACAGCCCAGGGGTTACATCTTGCATTGCAGGTTTTGGTGACATGTCTCCTGGGCAGAGTGACGAAGTACCTTTTGTATCTGTTACTAGGTTGATTCCGCTTACACTTTTAAGGTCTTACAACGTCTCCAGCAGTGTGCAACATTGACATTGAGACCTAGTTGTCTTGCAGGGCTGCTGTATAACAGACGCCAGAGCCAAGTCTACTCTGCATGTGCCTGGCTAATCTGCATTCACAGCCAAAAGTTGAACGTTGGGGGTCTGGGACTTGCACAAATGGTCTGCATGCTTGACCTTCAGAGCTGGACATTGTGCAACACAAATAAATCTGCTTCAGCAGCATCAGAACAGTAGCAGTGTACAAGAGTGCTTGACTGTGTCAACCCATCAAGCAGGAGATGCATGGTCTGCATTGGTGGTCAACAGATGCATGGTGCGGCCACCGCAAAAGTTCTGCAAATGCACTGACAAATGCCCTTCACTCTCATGAATGGCTGTTGCTATGATATGTCAGCAAAGGCACAATAATCAGTGGTACAAGACTGAGGCAGTCAATTGATAGCTGAAGGCAGCAGCATGTCCCTCTGCTTGCAAGCGTGAAGCGGGTGCAGTAGTGACAAACAACATTAACAATGTTGATTGCTGCTGCAGGGCTGCTCATGAATGCTGCTGCCAGGCTTACTCTGCAATCATCGAGACCATCTAACAGCATCTGTATCACTATAACTGCTTGAAAGGTGAGAATTGAGCGCACTTCCAGCCTGCATGCATTGTCTTACACAGGTGTTGTGAGTCCTTTTCAGACACATTGGCAAAAGCACATAGGACTGCTCCATCAATTTTGAACTAGCGACACTTGATCAGAACTGTTCACTATCTCATCACACAAAGCGGCTTTGCACTAAATACTACAGCTCAGCATGTAGTGTCAACAAGTGGTGTCCCTGCTTGCTGCTACACAATTCACTTTGAGCTGAGATGTGTGACAGTACTGCCAAGGCTAGCTGCCCTGCTTGCTACTCATGTTCCAGCGAGCAGCTGTTTTCTTGCGCTGCTACCGCTAGCCTAGTGGTGGGAATATGCTCTGACACTTTCTCTGCTGCTGCAGCCCCACAGCAGTGGTGGTCCTTGGCATCTACACATCCCTTTGGCTGCATGCTCTCAGGACAATTTCTGCCAGGTGAGATCTGGTCTGTCATTTTGCATGTAGCGCTGCTGGGAATTTATGCAAATGACACCAGCATGTATGGCAGCCTTGTATCTTGCTGCCCTGGTGATGTCTCACTGCAAATGACATAGGAACAGCATAAGCATCATAAGTCCCCGACAAACGCACAGCTATGCTCTGGATTAGCTGCTGAGAGATGTGACTGCTGGTGCAGGCCTTGAAGAGCAATTTGCATTCAGCAGCAATGCAGCTGGTGGGCAGAGCAATCCTGTTAGGTAAGACTGCTCACAGCGGCGTGCTAGAAATTTCTGTTTGAAGCACATCTGCATCATGCCATGATGGCAGCTGGCCCTGTCATGCAGTTTATCGTGACTGATCACCATGCTACTTGTCAACATATAGCTGCATTGATTGGCAAAAGCTGCAATGACTACACTGCTGTGGAGTCATTGCCTAACTGACTCTTGAGCTTGTCACTCAGGTGATGACAGTCAGTTCCCTTTCAGCAGCAGACCTTGCAGAGCTGCACTGGCTGTGCTTTGGCTGTTTGACTGAGTCTCAGCTAGGACCGCTGACAGGATTTGTGTACAGCTGCAGCTTCTGTGCACGGGACCAGCCACTGTGTGTGCAGCAGCTGCTTGCTGTTGTAATGTCACGCAGGCCGCAGTACACTTGGATCAACTGGCAGTAGCTTGTGCAATTCTATAGCCTAATATGTTGCCGCTTGGTACACTGTGCACACTGTGCGCAGGCCGCTAGGCATGTGCTGACGGTTTTCTAGATAGGACAGACAGGCTGTGTCTAGTGTGCAACTTGTTGGATTGTGTGGAGAACGAGCAGCTCTTTGTTTTTGATTGACCAGCCTACAGCCACATCAGGTCACAGCATTTGGACCTCCTGCAACACTGTTGTACTATTGCAGAAAACACGTTTTTGTGTGAACCAAAACGCAAAGCATGGTTTCCTTAGAGAATGCTTTGCACGTAGGAAGAAAGTTTTTGACTGTATGAAGTCACTGAACTGAATTTGTTGTCTGTGGGGTCCCGGTTGCCCCCCAGGACATAAATATGTTTACTGATTGATTGATCGACTACAGTGACATCTCGAATTCAAATCCGTTCTTCTACATCACCTGTCGCCTGATTGTGCAGTTTGCAGCTACAGAGCCTGTCACACTGTGTTGACTCAAACACCATTGCGTGCTTATTTGCGGCACGATACATGCCCCACACGCCTCTTCTGCGACTGCAGATGCTGCCCAAAAGCATTTGCGAGATGTTTGAGGATCGGTGGGCGCTTTCCTGGCTCCCATCTTTCAGATCGTACTACCACCAGAGCAGGTATTATCCGTATGCTGCACCTCAAGTTTTTGTGGGTTGTCACAGCTGGCTTGCGTTCCGATGAGGTTGTAAATGATTCGTGGCAGGCCGCGAAGCGGCCCTTGAATTTCTCTGAAGTAGCTGTTGGGTTGTGCAGATCTTTGAACTGTGACGCCCAACTTCCGTAAGCTACCGTGGCTTATACAGTTTCGATGGCCCGTAGTTGGATGTCCTATTGAGCAACAAGTAGCTCTAGAGTTGTGTCGCCGGGTATGCCGCAACGTTCGATCATTTGCTTTTTGAACATGTGACTGTTGAGCTCTCTTGTCTGACTGAGTACCAGAGATCTCAGATCTAGCTGCACTGGTCAGCAGTACATGACACCTGGCTGATGCTTGCAGCTGTCCACTACGTCATGCTAGTCATGGTTGCAGCAGTTGACACTGAAGTGAATATAGGTTGGAGATGGCGACAAGCCAAAGCAGGCTACTGATCCAGCTGTTGACACAGCAGTGAGTCATATACATGCATTGCACATGCAGCCGACATGAAGCTCCATTCCCACACAGTCAGCCTCAAAGCTCAGCTATGTTTGTGCACCTTGTTTGCAGGGAAATGTGCAGCAGGCCACAAAGAAACGCGGCAGACCAGCTGGAGCAAAACAGGTATGTTAAGCAGCATTTTGTATAAGACCGGTAGTGACATAACACTGCATGCTGTGTCGAGGACACTGATCAACAACTTGTTTGACGCAGGATGTCTTTGTGAACAGCACCAACAAAGGTGCTGGTACCAAGGGTGTTACAGGGCGCAGAGGATCAGCACAAGCATGCAAAATAGCAAGTTGAGTTAGCACAGCAATTTGCAGCAGCAGTCTGCAGCCTCACCTCAGACATGGCTTGCCCACCACTTTCTAGCAGCAGTGCTGTGCAGACCTTGTGTCATTGTTGTTTGTGCATAAGCAGTGCAGCACAGCAGGTTATATAGGCTGATTTTAAGAGTGGCTAGGAGCTTCTTTTAGGATTCTTATCATCACAGCACCCTATATTACAAGATCTGTAACCAGCAAATTACATGCACATCTTAAGAGTCTCAACAAGACCCTATCTGGTTATAAGCTTCGTATATGGACCGCTGCGGATTATCTTTTCGTATACGGAATCTTAAATATACGACCGCTTTAGGATTCTCTGGGTCCTATATGGACCTTAAATCTCGTCCCAAGATTGTCGTTAATGGGTCGTATTTTTAAGATCCATATAAGATATTGCTGTCTCCGTAGTGAGCGTGTCAAGCCTGGCAAGCGTTCAGACTAGCTCCAGGACTTTACCCAGTGCAAGCCTTGAACCAAGCAATGCGTGAGCAGTTGCTGCCTCTGGGTCAGCTATTGGGACTTGCAGTGCTCTGGGATGCCAGCATACCCATGAGGTTGCCCAGAGTGGTGACATTAAGCTTCATTCTTGGCCCAGATGCAGCTGGAGACATGTTGGTCCCCAGTGATCTGAATGAATACAGTGTGGCAATGGCAGTCCAGATGTCACAGGCTCAGCACATAGCTACCCTGTCAGCAACTGGAAACCCAGCACAATTATAGCGCCAGTTCGACGAAAAGATGGCAACATTTGATGGTGTGTTGGCGTCCGATCTGTATCCTATAACAGATCTGTATTCTATGACAGATCTGTCATAGGATACAGATTGGACGCCAACACACCATCAAATGGTGCCATGTTTTGTTGAACTGGCGCTGTAATTGTAGATCTAGATGAAAAAACACTGAAGTAAGCTGCTCCCTTCTGGAACCTATGTCATGCAACATAGCTCATAATGCAGCAATGTACATGCATCTTGCATGGCATTTGCTTGACTGCATTCATCAGCAGTTGCTGTTTTCTCAGGTGCCATAACTCATCAACCAGGCCCTGTATGTGATCTGGGCAAAATCATGGCTGAGTATGCTGTCTTGATATGATACAACACATTGCTTCCTAACAGATTGTGTGGTTTGCAGAGCCCTAATGATAGAGCCAATCCACGCCCACCTTGCTCACCAGCATGAGGGCTTTCATGCCCTCTTCAAGCATGAGCCAGTGGTCGTGAAGATGTGGCAATGTGCTGCTGGATCAACAGGCTCTGGAATCAGGGTTTGGGCCTGCAATTGCATGATCTGTAGCCTTCTGACCTCTGCCAGTGGCGCTAGGAATGGCCACTGGCGGACATCAAGTGGCTACAAAACATTCATTTGTGCATGGAAGCTGATCTCTGCTTGCATGAGGCATTTAAATCGGCAGGTTTGCACTGCAGGCTTCTGCCATGTCACTTGATCAGGGTAGAGAGAGTGACTCACACGTCTGAGACCAAAGACGGTCCTTTTGTCCTGTGCAATGTTTGCTGCTGCAATATCTCCTGCAACCACTCTTGTTGGCACTGAAACAACATGTACAAGTTTGCATGCCAGTCAGGCCGTTTTCTACTGATAGGGGCATGCCGTAGGCGCACCTATCAGATGCCATGTGTGCAATTGAGACAGCGCACAGACCGCAGCCATGAAATATTTAAGTTTGAAGCCACCCGACATGCTTAGTCACAGAAATGCGTTGCCACCAGCAGACTCTCAGCAGAGCCATACGTGTGCAATAGTGGACAACATTAGTACTAACTTCCCCAGCACTGCTATGTTTGCAGCGTTGCCTGGTGTTCATGCCTTACAAAACATCAGCTTCACCACAACAGAGCTTGACACACCTTATTGTTCCCACAGCATCCCCAGCTTGTCCGGGTTTGTCCAGGGACTACTTGCAAGGTCACTCACCCACTGGGCCATACAGGCAGGCAGGAGGCCCTAACGTCCTGCAGGCCTAGGCTGCACCTCATCACCCTTCAAAGGATTCCTGTTGTTCACCGATTAGCTCTTTTAGATGTGCTCAGCACAGGACCATGCCATGGCAGATCTCTAGAGCTTCTCCGTGCACCGGTCTCCAGTGTACACATGTGGGGTGTGCATGCATAAAACAAAAGCGAAAGTCAACCTGCAAGGGGCTGAAATAGTGCCCAAGGTAGCATGATACAAGCCCTAATTGCACTGTGGAATTACAGTGCATTACTGTGTAATTACTGAACTCTTACTGTGTTATAACAGACGCAAGCTACACCTGTCTAGATGCCATGCTCTCTCCGTCATCAGCCCAAGGACAGTCTGCCAAAACAGACAGGCGGGCTCTCATCGACGCCTCTTGGGCAGATAAGTGTAGCTCAGCTTGATGCCTCTTTGTTTGAGGCAGCGTTGCCTGCTTTGCATTGTGTCCCTGCACACAATGTCAGAAACAGCGCTAGCGCAACAGCTTGCATGTATGTTACTTGTGGACAAGGGCTCAGCTGCTTGCCTACTTGCAAGATTTGGCATGACTGCATTGCATGGCTTACTCTGGCATGCAGAGTCCACATGTGCCACAAAACACTTGCTTGCTAAAGCTTCATGTCCCTGCAGAGTGTGCTTGGCGATAGTCTAGCACTGTTGAGCCTAGCACTGAAGGCAGGGAAAGGACTCGCCAGTGTCACCCCTCTGAGTGTGCTTGGCAAGACCTTTGTCCTGCCATCAGTGTTAATCAGTGCCATGCAACCCTGTATTGCTATTGCAAGTACTGCAGTAATAGCTGCCAGATGAAACATGCTCAGATCTGCAGGGCTAATTGCAAGCAAACCTCACCCATATGCAAGCTTTGCTTTGAAGTCCACTTCACATGGCTACTGAAACGCTGGCAGTTGCACGTGTATGTATATGACATACAAGTTCCCCCGCTTTTGGTCTGGTTTGGCTTGCATTACTATTGCCATTGGGTGCAAGACAAGATTGCATTGCATTGCTCAACACTGTCAGTATCCATTTGCTTGTGCATTTGCATGGTACAGATGATTGTATCGTAAGCTTGCAACAAAGCTTTTGTATGGGATAAACTATGGACTATCAAGGGAGCTTCTACTTCAAATGGCAAACTCCCTTGTTCTAATAGAGCAACAGGAATGTGGATGCTGACAAGGGAAGTGTTACAGTAACAATGGTGAACCTGTAGCGCGAGCTGGAGATGTTATTCTTGCCCATGTTGGCTCTAGAGCTCACATATTTCAAAACTGCGTTTATAAGCGCTCCTGGTTGCTGTAGTTTCCAACAAGATGTCTCAGCGTTTGCCCGTTGGACTTGTAGCTATCTTGCACAACACCGGTGAGATCAGGTTGCGGGAAGTGCTGGGCACAACGTCATTGGCAGCACAATTTGATGCTTGGCCAGAAAGGCATACGTGACAACACAGTGTATCTGGTTTAAACAGCACATGCACCAAATTTGTGTCACCAGAAGGCATACGCGTGACAAGGAGTGAATGAACAAAGGGGAGGCATTTGAGCTTTTAATTGACCCACAGCAGTTGGCATCTTGAGTGAGAGCAATTCAAGATCACTCAAGATCAACTGCTCAATGTTGGGGCAACAGGCTTGCCCAACATTGGGCAAGCCTGCTGCATGTGATGCTGTATGCAAAGGCAAGTCACAACATTGCAGACTTAGGCCAGGTTTGCCGCAGGCACTAGCCACACAAAGACAAGTCTGGAAAGGTTTGGATTAATCTCTAGTGTCATACAGTAGTCAGACACTAGTACTAAAGACAAGGAGTACGACACAACCTTGCCGAGGCTTTCACTGTGCAGGGCATGCATGGCCGAGACCAGGAACGCCGGCAGGGCTACTAAAATGCGTGCAGGTCTTAGCCCTGCCGGCGCGCAGACTTGCTACAACTGCAGCCTTTGCTGCTAGCAGAAGGGCTTGCAAGCCCTACAGCAGACCGTCTGCAGTCGGACAGCATTGTCATAGCTGGTGTGCACGCTTTATGATTGGGCTGTGGCACTGTATGACATGTGACCGCCTTTGAATGAGAGCTCATCATGATGGCATTATATGCAAATGTTGTGATTGTAAACAACCAATTGGCTATGCACTTGGCATATGCATTCATAGCTGGCACACTTTCTATCCAATAGAGCGATGCAAAACATAGAGTGCGCGTGGTGCAATACTGTGTCCCGCAGGTCCAACGCGCAAACGCCGAGAGATACTACTACAAACCAAAGCAACACTCTTAGCCTTTGCGAGCTGGACCTGCAGCTGTCCTGCACAACACCAGTGAGACATGAATGTGAGAAGTGCTGGGTACAACATCATTGGCAGCTTAATTTGATGCTGGAACTGTCCAGAAAGCCATACATGGCAACACAGTGTGACTGGTTTACACAGCACATGCCATGCACCTGCATTGCCAGCAATGGCTATCATCATGACCTGCTCAGCTGTCAAATGCTTGACTCTACAAGGGGAGTGCTGAACGCACGAGCAAGTTTACACATGTATGCAAGCCTATCATGTTGAACAAGCTATGTCTCTGGTGAGCATAAAGTCAGGGCACATGCAGACAGAGCAGCCATAGAACAGGCTGTGGTGCTGGAGACAGTGAGGCATACGGCACTCTGGACAGCCAATGCAAGTGTAATACAGCATCATCCATTGCAGACTAGGCCCTTACTCTGTACGGGTGTCAAAAGGCCCAAATGCCTCCCCTTGTTCACTCAGTGGGTCCTGTGTGTCACCAGAAGGCATGTGACTGACTCAACCGTGTCACATGTATGCCTTCTGACAACAGGACCCACAGCATTTGGCATCTTGAGGGCGAGCACCAAAACCCCTTCTGGCAGTCAACTGTGGTTACAATGCTGGGGCTGTCCCTCAAGATCAACTGCTGGATGTTGCCCAAGCTTGCCCAAGCAGGCAAGCTTGTTGCATACGATGCTGTATGCGCGCAAGCCCTAAAGAGTCACAACATTGCAACCTTACATAGGCTTAGGACCCTAATCAGAAGAAGCCTCAAGAGCCTAGTCAGCAGAAGGCTCAGGACCCTAGGTCAGCAGAAGGGTCAGGACCCTAGTCAGCAGCTTCCTTGGCAGTTTTGGCTCTTTCATCTAGATATAGCCCATCCACAGCTTTCCATGTACCTCAAGGCTGATGTTGACACAGTGCTCAGCAGGCCATGCAGCACTGGACAGGCAACCTTGTATGCTGACACGTACAAAAAGGCTAGGGTGAGTTCACCTTGAGTACTGAATCCTCATAACGGCGCTTGTTGCTCAGCTGAGCTGACGCCTGCGCTGAGCAACAAGCCCAAGTACGAGGATTCAGATTTTAGGGTTTTGTACCAGTCTTGGGAGGCCCCCCCGGGATCATGCCTACGTCACACGAGTGCAAGTTTTGGAAGAGTGTGGCCACTGTTACTGTGCCTATGTACCGGTGCTCTAGGTGCAAATTGTGGACTGCTAGGAGTGCACACGTGTGGCTTATATTCAACAAGCCTGCTATCCATTCAGGTGTCAAGTTTGCTGACGTTACCTTAAGGTTGGTTGCAGCAAGAATCGCACCTAAACGCACAGCAGGGTTTTTTAAGGTGATGGGAGCATCCATGTTGAACAGACAGTCAAATTTGTCTCGCCAACTTGCAAGTTGCGCTCTCGAAGTGCTCTAATGAGCAAACATCAAACTCATTCATTCAATAACGCACGCATGACATGAGTGCATTGTCATGTTGAGTTCAGTCATTTCCAAGGCTTGAACCTCTAGGAAGACTGAATAGTTGCAAGCAGTTTGTTAGCACCTGGCCAGGACACCAGTATTGTATAACTACACCTTCTGACATAGTGTCATATTTTCAAATATTGATTTTATTCTTCTCAGCTGCCCTAGAGAGGCGAGTGGTGGCAGCAGGCAGGCCAGTGGTGGCACCACCGCGGCTACCAGCGGAAGCAGCATGATCACGATGACATGATCACTGCTGGCACATACATTGCTTTTTTTTACTCAGGCTTGTCATGACAGCAAGCAGTCAGAGCCATGATTTTTGGCACTACATAGTTGTTGAGCTGTTCACTGCCACTGTAGGCAAGTGGTGCTGCTGGGTTGGTGCCCATGGGGCTGGGGTTGAGGGGGTAAGTGCAGCCACAATAGCAGCAATCGCAATCACCCTTGTTGCTTAGGCTGTTGGGGCAAACGCACTTGCAGATGTAGGCCATGCTGTGCAGCCACGTGGACTCAGGGCACTCAGCATTTGCCGACAGGCTTTGAGAGATATTGTCAAACAGCCCACAAACTGGGCTGTAAAGCTTACTGCCTTGTGCTGCAATCACTGATGATCCAGCTTTAGACACAGTCCAGAACAAGACTTCGGTATAGCTACCTATAGGCGGCCACTCAGGGCTGTGTGCACCTGACCTTAAGGCCAGACATGGGTCTAGGTGAAGTATAGCTATGGTTAATGAGACACTGTTTCAGTCAAACAGTGGCTATGCGTAAGCTCGACAACAACAGAGTGCAAGAGCTGAAGTGGTGCCCAAGGTATCATGATACAAGCCCTACTTGCACTGTGTAATTACTGTGTAATTACACTGTAGTTACTGTGTAGTTACTGTGTAATTTGTGTAACATAACTGTGCTACAACAGGAGCAAGCTACACCTGTCTAGATGCCCAGCTCACCACCACCACTGGCCAGTCCATGGACAATCTGCCATGTTGCTATAGCAGGGCTTTCCCGTCCCCCGGTCTCTAGAGCTACAGCAAGTGCGTTAAGCAATGACATGTACAGCTGCATTGTCCTGTGCAAGTAAAAGCTTGTGCATAACAAGGTAAGCAGGTCTGAGGTCATGACACCTTGAGGTGTCTAGGGTGCTGCAGGAGCAGTGCCGGCAGCAGTGGCACAGTCATGCAATTTGGTAGAAAGGTGACCTGTCTGCAGATGGCAGATTCTTTCCAGCAGGCAGAGTCATGCAAGCCTGTCATCTATGTCTCTTGTCACCATGAAGTCAGGGCACACGCAGACAGAACGAACAGTCTGTGGTGCTGCAGACAATGAGACATGCGACACCCTGCAGATCAGCTGGACAGCCCACGCAAGTGAAAGTTACGCAAGTGTAAGTTAGGTGCAGCAATGTCCATTGCAGTTCAGGCCTGTACTCTGTAAGTTTGTCAAAAGGCCCAAACGCCTCCCCTTTGATCATTCACTCCTGTTAGGCGTATGCTTTCTGCTGACAAAAAGTCCCGTGGGTTTTTGGTGCTCTCACTCAAGATCCCAACTGCCATGGTCGTAGCAGTTAAGACCTTGAGTGAGCGCACCAAAAACCCTTCTGGCAGCTGGGCAAGCCTGACACATATGATGCTGTATGCAGGAGCGATCTACAACACAATGATTGCAAACTTAGACAGGCTTGCGGAAGGCAGCCATATAAAACCAAGACAGGACAGGGGATAGGTTTTGTATATGACACTAGACGGGAGTATGAAATAATCTAGAAGGCGCTTTTACTGTGCAAGGCATGCAGGGCCGAGACCATCAATGCCAGCAGGGCCGCTAAAGCATAGTGTGCCTGCAGGTCTTAGCCCTGCCTGCGCGCAGACTAGCTACAACTGCAGCCTTTGCTGCTAGCTAGAGGGTCCGCCCTACTGAAGAAAGCACTTTCATAGTTGGGGTGCAAGCTTTATGATGGGGCTGTGACATCGTATGAAATGTGACCACCTTTGGATGAGAGCTCATCATGATGGCATTGTACGCAGATGCTGTGATTAGATATGGACTTGGCATTCATAGCTCATTGTACAACACATGTCCCTAACTGGACTCATAGGTGAGAGCAGTTGTGAATGTCCTATACAAACTGTCGTACCAGCAAGTACAAGTTTCGGATAGCACGCCGTGCTTTAGTGGCTGTGGCAAGCTAGCAACATACCTCTGATCATATATGCTCAAGCCATAGGCGTGGCCTTGCAGATCTCTAGAGTGTGCAAGCTGCAAGCCAAAACTTCCGATCGCTAAAGTGCCCAAAACGTACCCAAAGTGTTCTAGCTTCATAATACATGTGCTGGCTTAGAAAGGGGAGTGATAGTGACAGTGACAACATGAAGACCTCAGATCCTTGGTCCAGCAAGGGATTATAATTAGCATGAAGGCCCTTGGACCCAGCTTGGTCATCTTTGTTACCACACATGTGTACAATCTGTGCATCAAGAGGTGGCTGTACCTATCTCAAAGCCTGCTAGCATTGGACATCTGTCACAAGGCACACATGCGCCAGGCCTCTCTGCTCTGGATCTCTCTGATCAGGAAAGTCATTGCATGCAAATTTGTTGGCGCCAGAAAGGGAAAAGGTCTCCCTATAAGCTGTGCCCTGTAAGGCTTCAGGGCCTGCTGGGTTGAACCTGCAGCAACAGATGGCAAGGGTGACACCAGGCAGCACCAAACAACAGCAGTCTGAGAAGCAGCAGTCGCTCCCTTAGCCTGAAACTGGTGCATGATGCCTGGCATGTCTGGCATCTCTCGACATAGCATGTCAAACGTCTTGACACAGCATGGTATAACGCACAGCAGTGCATGACACAGCTTGACAAAACACAGCATTGCATTGCAGTGTGTTGTGTTTCTTGACAGCACAGCATGGCATGATGCCCTTCCAGCTGCTGACATCAGTCGCTGCATGCGCCAGTGATGTGGGAGACAAAATGACATCGATGATATCACTGCAGCTGCAAGGGCGGTTTGAAGTAACCGCCGTGAGCCATGCACACAGGTATGATGGGGGTCAACAATGATTGGGGTCAACAATGATGGGGGTCAACCATGATGGGGGTCAGCAATGATGGGGGTCAACAATGA
>JAABUO010004575.1_pt1 | contig 16287 bp, 16 predicted proteins | sample 5559291 | NCBI WGS metagenome assembly JAABUO01 (sample SAMN10711878, study PRJNA513372) | rock metagenome | isolation source: Antarctica rocks | place: Antarctica: Victoria Land, Finger Mt sud
GACGGCCGCGCGCAACCAGGAGATCGACTGCGTGCTGGTGTGGAAATTCGACCGCTTCGCCCGCAGCACGCGCCACCTGCTGGCGGCACTTGAGGAATTCGACCACCTTGGCGTGCGCTTTGTCAGCGTTCAGAACCAGATCGACACCGACAGCCCCATGGGCCGCGCCATGTTCACCATCATCGGCGCCCTGGCCGAGCTGGAATCGTCGCTTATCAGCGAGCGCGTCACCGCCGGTATGAGAGCCGCTGAGTCGCGCGGCAGGCATCTTGGGCGGCCCGGCACGCCACAGCGCGTCGTCAGCGAGATCGAGGCGCTCGCGACCTCAACCGACCTCAGCATCCGCGCGATCCAGAAGAAAATCGCCGGCCGAGCCAGCCGCGGCATCGTCGGCGAGATCACCAAACGGGCCCGGGGCACGCAGCATCAAGCCTTGTGACCACTTTTTACACGTATCCCGAACCTACCCCGAGATGACCCGCGTCGCTGTGCGGGGGGCGGGCTGGCCGTAAACGCGAGGAAAGGACGTCACAGATGAAGATCGGGGTCTTCTCGACATTCATGTCGCCGCAGGCGACGCCGCAGATGATCCGCGATTTCGGGCGACACGCGGAGGAGATCGGTCTCGAATCGATCTGGATGGGCGAGCATGTCGTGCTGTTCGATAAGAACACCTTCCGCTATCCAAGCTCCAAGGACGGGAAGATCCCTGTCCCCGAAGGCGGCGGCATGCTCGATGTGACCGCCACGTTCGGCTTTCTTGCCGCGGCGACGAAGACCGTGCGGCTCGGCACCGGCGTGGCGCTCGTGCCGCAGCGGAACCCGATCTACACGGCCAAGGAGTTCTCCACGCTCGACTGGCTAAGCAACGGACGCATCGATTTCGGCATGGGCGTCGGCTGGAACAAGGAGGAGGTCGAGGCCTGCGGCTATGGCTGGGAGGATCGCGGCCCGCGCTGCGACGAGTTCCTCGATGTCATGCGGCGCCTGTGGACTGAGCCGGTCGTCGACTTCGCCGGGAAATGGGTGCGGTTCGAGACCTGCCGGCTCGACCCCAAGCCGATCCAGAAGCCGCTTCCGATCATCGTGGGCGGCCACGCCCCGCCCTCCTTGCGCCGGGCGGTGCGGTTCGGCGCCGGCTGGTATGGCTTCAACCTCGATCCCGAGGGGGTCACGCAGGCGCTCGCCCGACTCGATGCCGCCTTTGCCAAGGCCGGCCAGACTCGCGGCGCCGATTTCCAGATCATCGTCACGCCGCCATTGGCGATGTCCGTCGATGCGATGCTGGACTACGCGGAGCTCGGCGTGCACCGGCTGCTGCCCAATCTCGGCAGCCAGCGCAGCGAACGCGCCAAGGCGCGGATGACGGAGCTCGCGACGCTGGTGAAACGCGCCGGGTGAGTTTGACCGCGGGCGGCGCGCCGGTGATTAGTGCTAGGCGACCGGTCCGAGCGAGGGAGCAGGCAGTGGGTCTGGAGAGCGGGTTTTCGACGTCGCGGCTAGCACGTCTGGATCAGGTGATGACGCAGCGCTACGTCGATACCGGGCTACTGCCGGGCTTGCTGACGATGGTGTATCGGCGCGGACAGCTCGCGCACACCGGCCTGTCCGGCCAAATGGATGTCGAGCGCGGCAAGGCCATGCGCGGGGACACCATCTTCCGCATCTACTCGATGAGCAAGCCGATCACCGCGGTCGCGCTGATGATGCTGGTGGAGGAGGGCTATCTCGGTCTCGACGACGACGTCGTGACGCACATCCCGTCCTGGAAGCATCTCGGGGTTTACGCGAGCGGCATGCCGAGCCTCCTGTCGAGCGCGTCGCCGCTGTTCATCACGACACCGCCGGCCCGGCCGATGAAGGTCGTTGACTTGGTGACGCACACCTCCGGCCTGACATACGGCTTCATGAACCGCACGAGCGTCGATCGCGCCTATCGCCGGCTGAAGGTCGCCGAGTTCCACAGCGAGACCAATCTCGACACGATGATCGAGCAGCTCTCGACCTTGCCGCTCGAGTTCTCGCCCGGAACGGCATGGAACTACTCGGTCTCGATCGACGTGATGGGCTACCTCGTGCAGAAGCTCAGCGGGCAGAGCTTTGGCGAGTTCCTCCGCACGCGGCTGTTCGAGCCGCTCGGCATGACGGACACCGCGTTCTGGTGCCCACCGGAGAAGATCGACCGCTTCGCCTCCTGCTACATGCCCGGCGAGAGCGGCGAACTTCGGCTGCAGGACGATGCCGGCAAGAGCACCTATGCCGAGCCGCCGCGCCTCGAGTCCGGCGGCGGCGGGTTGGTTTCGACGGCGCACGACTACATGCGGTTCTGCCGCATGATGCTGAACGCCGGCACGTTGGACGGCGTGCAGATCCTGAGCCCGAAGACGGTCGCGCTGTTCAGCGTCAATTTCCTCCCTGGCGACAAGGAGCTGGCACAGTTGGCGCCGCCGGGCATGTTCAGCGAGGCCGGCTATGCGGGCGTCGGCTTCTCGATCGGCTGCGGGGTGACGATCGACCTCGCGCGCACACGGCTGCCTGGGACGCCGGGGGAGTATTTCTGGGGCGGCGCGGCCTCGACGGCGTTCTGGATCGACCCGAAGGAGGAGTTGGCCGTCGTGTTCATGACGCAGGTCATTGGCAGCCCGGCACGGCTGACCCTGCGGCGTGATTTACGGACGCTGGTCTATTCGGCAATGACGGACTCGTTAGTCCGGCAATGAGCTTGGACCCTTCGAGCACTCCGTAGGTCTAGGCGCCGGCTTTTTGCGGTCGCGCACCCGTTGGGGTCCGGACTTGCGCATCGTCGATAGCGCATATCGTAGATCGATACGACTCAATGGCGCGCAACCAGTGTCGCGATGATATCAACTCGAGTGCTACCCTGGACGTTGGCGATTCGGCCTGTGCAGCGGAGACTGCGGCGGGCGGGGCGCGGAAGGAGTGGCTTCGAAGGAGAGTGCGGATGCGCACGTTCTTCGGATCTGCGGGATCTGTAAGCCGTCTAATCGTTGAGAGCGAGATCCTGAAGGGGAACCTTCTCGGCGACCCCCGCATCACGCGCGGTCGATGTCTACCTCCCGGCCGGACATGACGGCGAAGCGTTTCCGCTGCTCGTCAATCTGGTCGGGATAACAAGCAGCGGATTATCTCAGACCAACTGGGCAGGTTTTCGGGAGAACATGCCGGAACGCCTCGATCGGCTGATTGGCGAAGAGCGCATGCCGCCGGTCGTCGTTGCCTTCCCCGATTGCTTCACCCGAATTGGCGGCAATCAATACATCAACTCGGCCGCCACCGGTGCCTGGGAGGATTATCTGCTTGTCGAGATGCTGCCTGCGATCGAGCAGCGGTTTGGATGTGGGGGCGCCGGGCGGCGAGGCGTGTTCGGTAAGAGCTCCGGCGGGTATGGAGCGATCACGCATGCCTTGCGCCATTCGGACGTTTGGTCCGCAGCAGCGTGCCATTCGGGCGACATGGGATTTGAACTATGCTATCTGCCCGATATGCCGGTGGTGCTCAGAGCAGTCGCAGGCAACTCCATCGAAAGCTGGTGGCGCGGGATGGAGGCCGCCAGAAAGCGGCCAGATGGTCTATTCACCGCCATGAACATATTGGCGATGGCGGCCAGCTATGATCCGGATCCGACCGAATTCCTTGGAATGCGGCTTCCGGTCACGTCCGACACTTGCGAGGTGATCGAGGAGAGGTGGACAAACTGGATGCGTCACGACCCAGTGATTATGGTTGAAACCATGGGTTATAATTTACGCGACTTGAAGGCCCTGTATATCGATTGCGGCACGACCGACCAGTTTAACCTTCTATACGGCGCGCGCAGACTTGCGCGGAGCTTGAGCGCGCTCGGGATCGAGCATCGCTACGAGGAGTTTCCCGATAATCATCGGGAGGTCGACTATCGAATGGACGAGAGCCTCCCGTTCATTGCCCGAGCGCTCTCAAGCTGAGGTCCTGGCCAAAACGAAGCGGAGAAACGGAACCGCGGTTTATGCCGGCAGCAGTCAGGAGCCTCAGTATCCGGCGGACGGCCACGCACGTCCCCTCGATCGCATTGAGCGCCTGGATATACTGCAGCGCTTACGCCGCGACCGGCGACTTGCCCGCTGTATGCAGGTCGAAGAACCTGCGGCGCAAATGCGCCCAACAGGCGGCCTCCACCACCAGTCCGCCGTTATACAGCCCCTTGAACCCCGCCTAGCCGTGGGCATGCAGCACCGCGGCGACGCGGCGAACTCCGCCAGGTGCCCGCGCGGATGCTCGGCCCGGCGGTCCGGGCTGTAGCGATAGAATACCGCCGGCGCTGCCGTACCGCAGAGGGCCACTCGTCGGGCAGATACGCCCACAGTCGGCCGGTCTTGGTCTTTCGAGCACCAGGCGCCAGCACCGGGACCGGCCTGTCGTCGGCACGCAGTGCGGGCTGATGTGGTGGGACGGGGGCTATAGTATCACTCTGTCAAACGACCATTAGCCAAATCGATACGCAGGCGCCCGGTTCGGGCCGATAGCGGCCTGACCGGTTTGGGCGTCCTCGATGCCGAAGCGGAGGTCAACTGGCGGGTTTGGGAGTAACACCGACGGCCATTCCCGCCGACCCATCCAAAAACGTCGGTTTCGCCGGGTGCGTCCGGGCAGGACGGCATGCTACGGGGAAAGGCATGACGGAGTCTGGCGCGTGCATCGATACGTCGCACCCATGCTGCTCGGGGGCTGGGATCTCGGAGGCGGCGGTGGCGGCGGGTGCAGGCTTCGTCGACGCGACGTCGGGTCTCGGGTTTATCTCGGTCGACTGGCGCGGCACTCATCCGAGGGCGTTCGCACGCGGGAAAGCCCAGCAGCGGCACGATGCGGCACTTGAAGCGCGGCGGCGCGGGATCGCGGGTGTCGCGGGCGAACAGCAGCGCGTGTGAAGGCGGTCTTCGACACCCGCGCGGCGTCCGGTTACGACGACGACGTAACACGGCGCTACCATTTTCCGGACCGCTATTTGGCCGAGGCCAGGCGGGCGCTCGGCGACTGGATTGTCTATCGCGAGCCGCGCCGCGAGGGTGGGCGGCAGGACTACGTGGCCGCTGCCCGGTTCGCTCGGTTGGAGGCGGATCTGGCGAAACCCAGCCATCATTACGCGGTCGTGGACGGCTATCTGCCCTTCGACGTCGTGGTCCCGCTGCGCGGGCCGCAGGGGTTCTATGAAACTGCCCTTGCCGCCGTGCCCGACCCCACGCGGATCGGCGCCGCTCTTCAGGGGCGATCGGTGCGGGTGATTGCCGACGCGGAGTTCGCTGCCATCGTGCGCGCGGGGTTGCGGGAGACGCTGGCGCCTGAAAATGCGGTTCGTCTCGAGCTCGACCGCGCGCACGCTGATCCCGAGACCGAGGCCTTGCTACGGGCGCCGGTTGCCGAGCAGGCGCGGCGGATCGAGCAGGTCCTCGTCAACCGCAAGGATACGGGACGCCGCCTTTCGACGCGCCGTGGTGGACGCTTACGACAGCACCTGCGCGGTCACCCGCCTGCGCATCGTCAACGGCGGTGGTCGCGCCGAGGCACAGGCGGCGCATATCTGGTTGGTCGCCGATGGCGGGCCGGACGTGGTGCAGAACGGTCTTGCCCTATCATCGACGGCGCACTGGCTGTTCGACCGACACTTCATATCGCTGACCGACGATTACGGGCTGCTCGTGTCGCACAACAAAGTTCCCGCCGAGTTCCGCCATCTGCTCAGCCGCTCTCTGGAGCGCATCCACCTGCCGCAGGAACGCGGCGCCTGGCCGCATCTAGGCTACGTGCAGCGGCACCGGGAGCGGTTCGCCGGGAGGTGATAAGAGCGTAGCCGAGGCGGCGCTCGGCACCGTGGTCGTCGGTGGGGCAGCTGCAAGGCCGGGATGTCATCCGGTGCATGTGGGCGAAGTGCCGCCGCTCGGCAGTCAGATCGACAACGCCTCAAACTACAATCGCGGAGCAGCTGAGAGACGTTAGAAGGCCGACCAAGCCTGTCATCGTGCTCAAGAACTCGACATTGACAGTTGATAAACCCTGCGCAACAGTTCGCTGTCAAAAAACAAAGCCTGCGGTGCGGTGGTTAGCAGATGCCCAGCGCCTTCCGACAGACACTGGACTGATATTGTTGCGGTCGATACGGCCGGTGCAGCAGCAGCAGCAGTGATCTACGCCACCCATCGCACCTAACCAGAAAAGCAGACTGGGTCAGCTACCCGGCCCAGGGAGGTCACTATGAACAAGCTGCTCACTGCCTCAATCGGTGCGTTCGTCATGGTTTCGCCCGCCGTCGCCCAGAACTGCCCGACCGCGAACGGCTCGGTCCCGCCTGGATCGAACACAACCGACCCGTCGGCGCCGTTCTACATCGACCCGTTTGGCCTGAGTTCCGCCACGACTCCGCCGACCCGCGATCCGGACAATCCGGCCTACGCGCCTGCAACCGAATTGCCGGATGGCCAGCTGCCGACCAAGGCAGACAGAGGCAATTTTATCATTGGTCCGACACACGATCCCGCACCAGAAACTTTCGCGCAGCCGAACGTGCCGAAGGGCTCCGTCTACTCCTTCACGATGTTCTCAAACCAAAGCGCCATCTACAAACCGGGCGTCGTGCGCGACGATCCCAATGGCTGCCTCGACGCCAGCGTCTACACCGCCTCTACGTTTCCTGACGATCCGTCCAACGTCATCATCACAACGAGCCATCCCGGTACCTGGACCCGCACGGTCAATGTGTATGTGCCGGCACAGTACAATCACGGGGCCGAGGTGCCGTTCATCGTCACCGGAGATGCAGGGATTACCAATCCGACCGGTGCCCAGCTGTTTACTGTGCTGGACAATCTCATTGACGAGCACCGGCTTCCCCCGATGGTAGCCGTCGAGATCGGCCCGGGCGGGCAGGACGCGCAGGGGAGCGAACGGGGACGAGAGTACGACACCGTCTCCGGCGACTACGCGCAATGGGTGGAAACCGAGGTCCTGCCGCTCGTCCAGCAGGCCGCGGACGTGCGCCTGACAAAGGACCCGGACGGCCGCGCCACTTTGGGGATCAGCTCGAGCGGATCCGCCGCATTCACCATGGCGTGGTTTCATCCGGAACTGTATCACCGCGTTCTCGCCTACTCGCCAACGCTGGTGAACCAGCAATGGCCGCATAATCCGGCGCTGCCGGGCGGCGCGTGGCAGTTCCACAGCTCCTATGCGGGGCCTCCCTCGCCGAACGAGAACGTGGAGGGCTTCAACCCTCCGGCCCCATCCAAACTGCCGATCGGGCTGCCGCTCGCCCTGCAGAGCGCGCGCAAGCCGATCCGGTTCTGGTTCGAAGTGGGCGACCGCGACCTGTTCTATCCGGACGCGCCGATCGCCGACGGCATGCATGACTGGGTGCTAGCCAACGAGCGCATGGCGCTGGTCATGGGTAAAAAGGGCTACCAGTATCAGTTCATCTTTTCCAGCAACGCCCGCCACGTTGACGGGCCAACCACGTCCCAGACCTTGCCGGAGGCGCCGGAGTGGCTGTGGGCCGGCTACCCGGGGCGTCCGGTGAGATAGGCGACCGCGCATCCGGGCGAACCGCCGTGAGCTATCAGTTAATTTGGTTCCGCTAGGGTCCACGCAGAGACGCGGAGTTTGTTCGGATGGAGATGATGACTATCCTGGGCCGGAAGCAGAACGGCTGCTTCATAGCAATAAAGAGTGGGTAGCAGCCGTTCGCGCTCTTGCCCCTCCTGCTCTATGAGCGGATCTCGAAGACCGCCCTTTCGAGACCAGCGTTTGGCGGGAGCCGTCCGGTTCAATATTCGTCGTGCAGCCGCACCCAGCTCATTGTGCCGGCGCTCTCGTTGCGGCCCTTGGGGACGAGGTCGAGCCAGTTGAGCGCCCCCATCAACAGCTCGGCGCCGCGATGATAGGTCGAGTAGCTATGGAAGATGGCGCCGCCGTTGTCCTTCACGAAGATGCTTGTGCCGAACATGTCCTGGCTGTTCCGGATCACGGTGCCGTAATTGTAGATCCCGCGGTCGGCGGCGATGTCCTCGGGCGTGAACGACACGCCGAAATCGAAGTTGAAGTCGCTGCCGTGCGAGGAGACCCAGGAGAATGTCCAGCCCATCCGGTCCTTGACCTCCTCGATCTGCCGAAGCGACACGCGCGAGACCGCGGCGAACGACAGGTCTGCATGCTCGAAGTGCTGCCGCGCCGCGTCGATGTGATCGGCGACGAACGAGCAGCCGCGGCACAGATGGTCCGAGCCCGGCGTCAGCATGAAATGATAGATGGCGAGCTGGCTGCGGCCGCGGAACAGGTCGCCGAGCGTGCATTGGCCGTCCGCCCCTTCGAAGACATAGCGCTTCTCGATCTTGACCCAGGGCAGTTGCCGGCGCTCGACGCGCAGTTCGTCGAGCGCGTGTGTCGCAGCGCGCTCCTTGGCGAGAAGCGCCTTGCGAGCGCCAAGCCACTCTTCGCGCGAAACGATCGGATGGTTCATGGTCAGTTTCCTTTGTCTGGGCTGTCGGTTAGGTGCGCTGTCGCGGGCGGCGGAAGCGAGCTTCAGCCAGGGCGACAGGTGGAAAAGGCTCATCAGCATGTACATCGCGGTCATACCGTTGATTGGCAGCATGCTCGAACCCGAGGAGCAGAGGGCGATCGACGGCGCATCGTTTGCCGCGATCCATGCCATGAGCGCGAAGGTTGGCGAGGCTGCGAGGCCGAGCCAACCGGCGGCGCCGCGCGGCTGCCAGGCCCATCCGCCGCCTTTGTTTACCGCTGAGGCGGTCGTCATTTTCCGGCTCCCGATCGATTGTCGCCGTCTCAGGCCGTTGCAGGACCGAGCGACGATGTAGGGCGGGCGGACAGGCGGGTGAGAGTGACAAATGTGACGGGATTTCGATGGACTCGCTGATCACGGCTGCGGCCCGCGCGCTCGCGGCGGGCGATCCGCTGACGGCGCTGAAGCGGGTTGCGCTGCGCGACGACGCGCCGGCGCTCGCGCTACGCGGCATCGCGATGGCACAGCTCGGCGACCTTGCGCGCGCGAAGGACCTGTTGCGGAACGCCGCACGTGCCTTCGGCCCGAGGGAGGCAACGGCCCGCGCGCGATGTGCCCTCGGCGGCCCCATGCAGATGCTTGGTGCCGCGTGTAGATCGGCGTGGAAAAAGGACCCTGTTTGAGGGGTGATCGGCGTCCAAACGGGACCCCTCTGACGGTGGGGTTCACGGTGGTTCCCGGGATGATCGGGAGCCGAGTTCGGGATGTTGGTCGTGGAGACGGTCGCGAAGATCCGCCGGGCGTATTTTGTTCAGGGCAAGGCGATCAAGGCGATCTGCCGCGAGTTGCGGGTATCGCGCAAGGTCGTGCGCAAGGTGCTGCGATCGGAAGCGACGGAGTTTCGCTACGAGCGCGATGAACAGCCGCTGCCGCGGATCGGTCCCTGGCAGGACAGCCTTGATCGCCTGCTTGCGTCGAACGAGGCGAAGCCGAGCCGCGAGCGGTTGACGCTGATCCGAGTTTTTGAGGAGCTGCGCGGGCTCGGCTACGAGGGCGGCTACGACGCGGTGCGTCGCTATGCGCGCAGCTGGCGGCGTGACCGCGCGACAACGTCGGTTGATGCTTTCGTTCCGCTGAGTTTTGCGCCCGGCGAGGCGTATCAGTTCGACTGGAGCCGCGAGGTCGTGCTGATCAACGGCACGACGGTTACGGTGAAGGTGGCGCATGTCCGGCTCTGCCACAGCCGGATGCTGTTCGTGCGGGCCTATCCGCGCGAGACGCAGGAGATGGTGTTCGACGCGCACGACCGGGCGTTCGCGTTCTTCAAGGGCGCCTGCACGCGCGGCATCTACGACAACATGAAGACCGCGGTGGAGACCATCCTTGTTGGTCGCGAGCGCGCCTACAATCGCCGCTTTCTGCAGATGTGCAGCCACTATCTGGTCGATCCGGTTGCGTGCACGCCCGCGTCGGGCTGGGAGAAGGGGCAGATCGAGAACCAGGTCGGACGGGTGCGCGAGCGGTTCTTCACCCCGCGCCTGCGGGTGAAGAGCTACGACGAGCTGAATGGCTGGCTGCTCGACCAATGCGTGACGTATGCCCGTGCGCATCGTCATCCCGAGATACGGGAGCGGACGATCTGGCAGATGTTCGAGGCCGAGCGGCCCTGCCTGGTTCCCTATGCCGGGCGGTTCGACGGGTTCCACGCGCTGCCGGTTTCGGTATCCAAGACCTGCCTGGTGCGGTTCGACAACAACAAATACTCCGTCGCGGCGGGCGCGGTCGGACGGCCGGTCGAGATCCGCGCTTATGCCGACCGGATCGAGCTGCGCCAAGCCGGGCGTGTCGTCGGTGAACATCGGCGTTGCTTTGGACGCGATCACACGGTGTTCGACCCGTGGCACTACGTGCCGGTTCTCGCGCGCAAGCCGGGAGCGCTACGGAACGGGGCGCCGTTCAAACACTGGGTGCTGCCAGCCGGGCTGGAGCGGATCCGCCGCAAGCTCGCCGGTCCCGCCGACGCCGACCGGCAGATGGTCGCCATCCTCACCGCGGTGCTGAGTGACGGACTGCCAGCGGTGGAAGCGGCCTGTCTGGAAGCGCTGCGGGAGGGCGTCCACTCGGCTGATGTGGTTCTCAACATCCTGGCCCGGCGCCGCGAGCCGGAGCCGCCGATCACCATCATGACCCCGGATGCACTCCGGCTGCGACATGCGCCTGCCGCCGATTGTGTCCGATACGACAGCCTCAGGAGCGCCGTGTGATGGAACGTGCCGAGATCCTGACCACCATGTCCGAGCTGAAGCTCTACGGCATGAAGGCCGCGTTCGACGAGATCATCACCACGGCGGTGAAGCGCCAGCACGAGCCGCAGCGCATCGTCGGCGATCTGCTGACCGCGGAGATCACCGAGAAGCAAGCCCGATCGATCCGATACCAGATCACCATCGCCAAGCTGCCGCTGGCCAAGGACGTCGACGACTTCCGCTTCGACATCACGCCGGTCAACGAGACCCTTGTCCGCGATCTCGCGAGCGGCAACTTTCTCGCGCATCAGCGCAACGTCGTGCTGGTCGGCGGAACCGGCACCGGCAAGACGCATCTCGCCATCGCGATCGCCCGTGCCTGTATCCGCGACGGTGCGCGTGGCCGGTTCTTCAACGTCGTCGATCTGGTCAACAAGCTCGAGGCCGAAGCTCGATCAGGCCGTCAGGGCCGCCTGGCCGACTATCTCTGCCGCAAGGACTTCGTCGTGCTCGACGAACTCGGCTACCTGCCGTTCGCCCAATCCGGCGGCCAGCTGCTGTTCCATCTGATCAGCCGTCTCTACGAGCAGACCTCGGTGGTCGTGACGACCAACTTGGCGTTCGGCGAATGGCCCAGCGTGTTCGCGGGCGACGCCAAGATGACCACAGCACTGCTCGATCGACTGACCCACCACTGCGACATCGTGGAGACCGGCAACGAAAGTTGGCGGTTCAAAGAACAGGGCCTGATCCTCCCACACCGCCGCGGCTTGCACCGGTGGGTCCACAGGCACCCCCGCGCGCCGCTGCGTCAGCCTCTTAATGGGCACTCCGCGGCGCGCGGGTCCTCCTATGGACTACCGGCACAAGCCGCTCTCACCGGGGTCCCGTTTGGACGCCGATCGGGGGTCCCTTTTGAACGCCGATTGACAATCCAGGCGCTGCTCGGCCATAGCAGCCTGCACACCACGTCCCGTTACACCCCCGTCGCGACCAGCACGATCCGCGGCACGCCGTGCCCGCCCGATCGCCTGCGACTGGAGGTGACGCCACCGTCCTGAGGCGGCGACATGCGCCCCGCGCTGGGGGTTGCGGACATCTTCCGCCGCCACGGCGACGCGTTCCGGCAGGCGCACCGCCTGCATCTCGGCCGTGTGGAGCGTCGCGTCGTGGCGGCGATCGAGGCCTGCCGTAACCCCGCACTCGGCGGCCATGTCGAGCAGTGCGCCGATTGCCGGCTGGTCCGCTGCGCATACAACTGGTGCCGCAACCGCCACTGTCCGAAGTGCCAGGGCTTGGCGCGGGCCGCCTGGCTCGACGCCCGTCAGGCCGAGCTGCTGCCCGTACCATACTTCCATGTCGTGTTCACCCTGCCGGGGGGCGGCAGCGGAGATCGCGTTCCAGAACAAGCGCGTGGTCTACGCCATTCTGTTCTGCGCGGCGGCCGAGGCGTTGCGCGACGTCGCCGCCGATCCGCGCCATCTCGGCGCCGAGATCGGCGCGGTAGCCGTGCTGCATACCTGGGGACAGTCCCTGCACCACCATCCGCGCCTGCACTGCATCGTCCCTAGCGGCGGGCTGTCGCCTAACCAGACGCGATGGATCGCCTGCCGGCCGGGGTTCTTCCTGCCCGGGCGGGTCCTCTCGCGCCGGTTCCGCACACTGTTCCTGGCGCAGCTGCAGGCGGCGTTCGCGGCCGGCGAGCTGCGCTTCTCCGGCGCGCTTGCCGCACTCGCCGAACCGGACGCATTTGCCGAGCGCCTCGGCGCATTGCGCGGCACGGAGTGGGTCGTCTACGCCAAGCGGCCGTTTGCCGGCCCCGAGAAGGTGCTCGCCTATCTCGGCCGCTACACCCATCGCGTCGCTATTGCCAATAGCCGACTGACCCAGCTCGCTGATGGTCAGGTCAGTTTCACCTGGAAGGACTACCGCCGTCACGGCAAGGCCAAGGTGATGAAATTGGCCGCCGACGAGTTCATGCGGCGGTTCCTGCAGCACACGGTTCCGGACGGGTTCCACCGCATCCGACATGTCGGCTTCCTCGCCAACGGTCATCGTACCGCCAAGCTCGCGCTTTGCCGCGCCTTGCTCGAGGCGCCACCGTCAGCGTCGCCGCCGCTGCGGACCCGGCGCGACCGCTATCGCCAGCGGCAATCGATGTCTGCCCGAACTGCGGCGGCGAGATGCAGGAACGGGGTCTGCTGCTGCGCCGTCCGCCTCGCGAGCCGTTCTGGTGCGACATTTCATGAACACCGCCGATCCGCACGGCCACATCGCTCGAAGCCGAACTCGCCGACGTCCTCGCCGGCATGGTGAGGCGCGCGCTGGTGACCCGAAAGATGCTGGTCGAGACGTCGGCTGCATGCCAAAGCCACCCCGTTGTACCGCCAACCCCGGCTATCGTTGACCCAATGAAGTTCATTGCGCCAAGGGGTCAGCCGACCGCAGCCCACTGCGGACAGCATCGAGGCGCGGCGAAAGTCGAACAACACCCATAGCCGTCGGCCCGCGGTTCAGTTCAACCCGGCTTCAATGAGGTCGCGCTCGGAGTGGCAGGCCGTATCGGTGTCGCGCGACCTTCACAGAACCCTCCAGAGTCACGAGCCAGTGCGCGCCCCACCCGCCGACAGCGCGGTGTTACGATAGAGTGCCAGAAGCGGGACCGAAAAGCCGAGGCTGATCAGCTCCAAGATTTCCGACGCGCGGATGATCGAAGGGGTCCCGGGCCAGGTCTCGTTCGCGCCTCGCCGCAGCAATTCGGCTTCTACACGCGTGCTGTGGACAACCAGGATTTCTTGTACCGTCGGTATCGTGGTGTAGGCCCAGACATTGGCGCGGGTCTCCGCCTCGTTGCTGGGTGACAGGATTTCGACCAGCAACACGGGGTCCGGCATCATTAGCCCGGAAACCTCCGGAGAGCAGGTGACGCCAAGATCGGGGATGCGGAAATTCCAGTCAGCTCCCGCCCGCGGCACGACACCAGGCTGCGCAACAACCCGGCAAGGACTACCTTGCTCGAGCAGAAGATGGTTCCCCAGGAGCCGGCCGAGCTCGCCTAGGATGGCGCCATGGGGCTGGGTCGCCGGCGCCATGGCGACCGGCTCGCCGTCTATCAGCTGCCATACACGGCCGGACTGGTCGCCGTTGTCCCAGTCAGCGAACTCCGCAACCGTCATGCGGGTCGGAGGCCGTTTCTGAATCGCCACCATGGGAACAATCTAGCACACAGGACACGCCGGCCGCGAGCATGGCAATCGAGAACGCACCGCCCGGCAGCTGGCTAGTCGCTTGACGGTCGGCTTGGGGCGCGACGAACCTCGATCGGTGCCACGTTTCGGTCTGCTCCAGCGTAATCGCACCGTCCCGGGCCAGCTCGAGTCCGGCGAGCAGGGTGCTGGCGACGGCGGCGCGGCAGCGCAGTTCGGGGTCCGCCCCGTCGAGGGCCGGCACGAAGGCTGTGAGAGAGCTGCCCTCCCGCAGCACGCCGAGCATGTCGCCGGCGCGTCCCGCCGGCACGATCTCCGGCGCCCCGCGGGCAAACACCTGCCCCCAGTTGGGCCCGGCGCTCCAGCCAGTCGGCGGCGGCGCGCATCCGCGCGCGGTCGACGAGCTGGCGACGCAGCGCCTCGGCCTCGGTTTCCGCGGCGCGGGCTTCGGGCGGGCCCGCCGGCAGCAGCAGCCGCGAGCGCATCCAGGCCAGGGTCGCCGCCATCACCAGCCAGTCCCCCCAGCGCGACAGCGGCGCGGCATGAGCATCGTCCTGTGCGGCCAGGGCGGCTTGCAGCGCCGCGGCAAACGCCTCGACGAGCGCGCCGATCGATAGCCGGGTCAGGTCGATCTTCTGCGCCCGTGCCATCTCGAGCAGGCAGTCGAACGGCCCCTCGAAACCGTGCACCGACAGCACCGGCGCCGCAGTGGCCGCGCCGGCGGGACGCCTGCGCCAGGCAGTGGCCGGGCACCACCAGCATGGGTTTGCTGATCAGCCCGAGCTGCTTCTGCTCCATGATCGCGGCGGCGATGGAGAACGTTTTTCCCGCGCCGACAGCGTGCGCCATGTAGCTGCTGCCGGAGGCGACCACGCGCTAGATCACCCGCGTCTGGTGCTCGTAGAGCCGGATGATGCTGCTCGCGCCCGGCAGGGTGAGGTGGCGCCTGTCGAAATGACGCGGGACGACGTTGTTGAAGCGATCGTTATAGAGGCGCGCCAACCGGCCGGTGCGGTCGGTGCGGTCGGGGTCGGTCCAGACCCAGTCGGAGAAGCTGGCCTTGATCCGGGCCAGCTTTTCCTTGGCCGCCTCCGTTGCCTCGACGTTCAGGACGCGCTTTTCGACCCCGTCCTCGATAACGAAATCGAAGACCTGCGGCGTGGCGCTGTTCAGCGCGTCGTGCAGCAGCTGGCCGGCGTGGCGGCGTGGCGTCCCCATTCCGAGGTGCCGGCAGCGGTGCCGAGAAAGGGGCGATGACCCGCTCGCGGAACACGGGCCCCATGCGCGCGAGGCCTGATGCCAGCTCGTATTCCTCGATGCTGGCGACCAGCCAGCAATCGGAATCGTCGGCAAACGGCGCGAGGTTCGGGCGGCGATGGTTTTGCGCTCCTCGCCGGTCTCCGCGTCAATCGTGGTGGCGACGACGGTATGGTTGATCGGTCCGAAGAAGCGGTTGAACCCGGAATACGCGACCTGCAGCCGCAGCTGCGCGTCCTTCCAAGGCGTGTTGGCGGCCTGCGCTCGCAGCACGTCGCGCACGGCGTCGCGGATCGGCAGCAGGGCGCGGATGATCTTAGCGGATCGCTGGGGATACCCTCCCCGGTCCTGCCGTTCTTGATCAGCACGATCTCGGCATCGCGGGCGACGATCTGCATCAGGCGGCCGCCGTTGCTGATGAAGTAGGACCCTTCCTTGATGATCGCGCCATCTGCGGCCGTGCCGGGGCGCGTCGCGGGTTCCTCGTCCGGCTCGCCATCGAGTGTGGGCCCTGCCGACGGGATCCTAGCGGCTAACGGTAGCATCGGCCTATCATGTTATCTTTCCGGCTGCATTACTCGAGAATCCGCTTTGTCCCGCGCAGCCCGGCTCCTCAACCTCATACAGGCGCTACGTCGTCGGCGTCGTGCCGTGCCAGCTGCCCTGCTGGCCGCCGAACTCGGCGTGTCGCTACGCACCATCTACCGTGACATCGAGACCTGATTGCCCAGGGGGCACCCATCGAGGGCGAGGCCGGGCTCGGCTACGTGCTCAAGCCGGGCTTTACACTGCCGCCGCTGATGTTCGACGAGGACGAGATCGATGCCCTGATCCTCGGTCTCCGCCTGGTGGCGCAGCGCGGCGACCCCGGCCTGGAACGCGCGGCGGCGGACGCGCTGGCCAAGATCACCGCGGTTCTGCCGGACGGAATGGACGACGTGGCTGCAACAAGCGGGCTGCTGGCAGGGCCCTCCAATTCTCGCGCGTCCACATTGCTGGCTGTGGTCCGGCAGTCAATCCGAGCGGAGTGCAAGCTGCGTCTGCGCTACACCGATAATAGAGGCGTAGTGACCGA
>JAABUO010004576.1_pt1 | contig 16287 bp, 23 predicted proteins | sample 5559291 | NCBI WGS metagenome assembly JAABUO01 (sample SAMN10711878, study PRJNA513372) | rock metagenome | isolation source: Antarctica rocks | place: Antarctica: Victoria Land, Finger Mt sud
GTGGGATCTACCAAGCAAGTAGACTTGTTGCTGTCATACCCTGTGCTGGGTTTACGTTCCCAAATGCCTGCTGCGGCCCCATGGGTTGCCCATACCCCATCATGTTGAGCCCCATCTGAGGTTGTGCCAGCTGCGGCAGATGGGCCATAGGCTGAGGGTTGTACATGCCACCCATCATGCCCTGGCCTGCCTGCAGCATGCCTGCTTGCATACCTGGCCCACCTGCAAACAGAGATGATACAGTTACACCGCAACAGCAACAGCAACAGTAACAGCAACAGCAACAGCAACAGCAACAGCAACAGCAACAGCAACAGCATCAGCATCAGCAACAGCATCAGCAACAGCAACAAGACTCAAGATGCAGCTTCTTTGTCACATGAGTGTGAGCATTGACTGCGATCTTGATGAGGTTCCATCAGGTAGCAGTGCATGACTGACAACAAATCATATAATAGTTCTAACGCTCCCCGGTTGCATGACTACAATCACAGCTAACATCACTTGCCATCTTACATGCACACACCCCGTTGGCAGCATCAATTGCTGCAAGATTGAAAGTGCACATTCAAGATTAGTCATGAACCATGGTGCATATTGATTCATCAGCCTGATGATTGGATATTCTGCGGTGTGAGCTGAAATGTATCCCATTGGCACAGGGAAGGCAATATGATGACACAGAGCATATGCATACACTAGCAGTGGCATTAGTATTACAAGTGCAAATGCAAGGCCAAACAACATGGCCAATCACAAACGGCGACATCTGACCTGTCATGCCCATGAAGGGCGCTCCGGGGTTGCCCCAGTTCTGACCGTATGGCCCTGGGGCTGATGTGGGGTTACGCCCTGCCTTGCCACGCCGCTTGGTGGTACCTGGCTGAGTAGGTGACATATCCATCTCATGCACACTGGCTGCCTTGGGGGGCCCTACTACAGCTTGCATGGGGTAGCCCCCCTTGGGGGTCCCTTGAGCGTACAAGCCTGCCATAACACATGCTTTGTGTCAGGTCAAAAACGCTCCATGCTACATTGTGCACATGGCCTGGAGATGTACAAATGCCCCTTTTAGCAGCCTTCCATGCAATCCTGCAGCTCTTGCAAGGGCACGACAACACACATGAGCTTGGTTGAGTTGTAGTGATGTGCATGCTTCAAACACAGCACAAATGTCTTTCTCCTGAAACTCGTTGGGCCTGAAACTCATTGGGCGATGGTGGTTGCAATGTGGCTGCTAAGACAGGGGTCTCAATAACTGTCTTGAGTGAAATGCTGGGCCTTGGAGAAACAACTGTTGGTGATTTAGGTCTTGATAAGTGAGCAAGCAAAGGACGGGATGAAGTCACCATTAGGCTCTGATTTAGAGGAGGCCAGACTGCTGCCATACAGATCAGCAAGAACCCTGTTGGGGTAGAATGGCTCCTGCTGGGGGTCTGGAGACTGGGCCTGGGGTGACCCATCACTTGCCCCACCCTGCTGCTGACCATGCTTCCTCAGAGTGTCTGCACAACACAGGTCAAACACATTGCAGACCACATTTCCCTGAACATGTGTCTCTTCTTGTATGCATGTGCATTAATGATTGCATGCTCTGTAAGAGTTGCCCTTTCTTGGATCGTCTGTGGTATCTTTATACAGATGCCACAGACATGCCAATGCTTGTGGAAGATACATTTGGCAGTAGCAACACATGTGCGGCCATTCCTGGCGTGGTTTTCATCATACAACCAACGCTGCCATCATTTGGTGCCATCATTTGGTGACATGGCAGCCACCACATCAAGGAGTGTAGTTAAGCTGCAAAGCACCTGCGAAGTGGCGGCCTTGTTTGGCTTGAGCCTGGTGTGAGATGGATTGCTGCCTGATGACAGGGTTGGCAGCTTGCCCCACAGAGGCCTTGCGGGTCCTCAGGGGGTTCTGAGGGACCTGCTTGCTGCGTGCATCATGCAGGGCCCCAACACTGTTGATGCCAGCAGCCTACATGCCAGAAGCAAAGCACTGAAGGCATGGATCACAGGTCTGCTTGCTGCATGCATTACACAATGCAAGGTCTGTGGCCTACACTTGGCAGCAGAGCTCTGCATGCAAGAAGTGCTGGCTGTTTTTGCTGTGTGCATCTTTCTGCGCTCTAGTACTGACACTGGTGATGACCTGCAGAGAGCAGCCTCACTTGCAACATAAAATCATCTCCTTGAGGATGTCATTTCAGGCACAATTCTTTACCACATCGCTATTGCATGCAAGTGACGGGCAGGTAGCACGCTTGCTTGTGCCGCAGCGTGCAGGCATGTGCAGCGCACGTCTGTCATCAACTTCGGATCTCATGCAGTGTAAGGCCACAGATTGTAGACCTAACCATGGCTGGTGAAGGTTTGCATGAGTCTATGCAACGTGTACAAACAAGGCTCAAGGCATGCACTGTGCGCTAAATGTGTGCGTTGTGCGCTTGTTGTAAGCATTGTGTGCTGCAGCATTCGGGCACAGTAGCTGCTGTCAGGAGTTCATGACTGCATGCATCAAGCAGCTCAGGCAAGCAGACTGACAGCACTGCAATAGCCTGATGGCATTCTGCTTTTGGCTGCCCAACAGGATCAATGTTGCATGTACCCCATGAAAAGCCTGCTGCAATGCCAACCTGTGCTTCCTTTGCAGCCTTGGCACCAGACAGACTCTTCTTCTTTGTAGGGCTGGTAGGTGCAGGCCCTGGGCCTGTGCCCCACTGCAGACCCTGGGGGGCATCTGAGCCCCCACTGGAGCGGCCCTGCTCTGCTGCCTGCTCCTCCATCCCCATGCCATTATCCGATGTCAGCATCCTGCAGAAGAAAACCTTACTTGCCTTGTTTCATGTTTCAACAGCTTGCAGACGTCCCTATTGTAGGGAAAAGCTCATAGACTGACTGAACAGCCACAGACCTTTGGGGCCATGCCATTTATCAGCATACATGAAGCCATCAAAAGTGTGTGTGTCATGCCACTCAAAGCAACTACCAAGCATGCACCCACATTGCATGCCTTGAACAGAGGGGAGTTTGGGCAAAGGGATGAGTTCTTTGATCGGGGATGCCAGTCCCTCGAGTGGGGCTCAACCTGTGTTTACTTCAATGGTTCTTGAGTTCAAAGACAGATACTCAGCAGAGTTGATGATGACCATGACGACAACAGTCTGGCAATGAAGGAGGCAGACTACCTAAGCTGCTGGTGCAAGGGGACACCCCCAATGCTCCACTGCAGGCCCCCATCCTGAACAGGCAGGCTGGTGTCACTGCTGTACTGGTATGCCGCCTCCTTGTCGCCTTCTATGCCTCCACTGTATGGCATGGCCTCAGACTCAGACTGCTCTGAAGACTGCCGCCTGAACCCTTCCTGCCCCTGCTTTGCCTGTGAGGGCAGCAGACAATGTGTGCCTGAGTCGCTCAATGAGTTGGTTGATGCATGTAATGTGCAGCTCCTGGGGTTTTCCACTGTTCCGTCCTTGTGTTTAGGGTTGTATGCAGTAAAGAAATGCAGTCCAGGAAAACAAAAGGTCCAGGCAATGACTTCATGCCTCAAACTGGAGTGTGTACTGTTTGTCACGCAAAGCTGATATACACAGACATCACACAAAAACATTCCCTGCAGATAAGAAACACACATTTTCATGACTACTTGAATTGTGCTGTGTTCCATAAATTGAGTATCTCAATGCAAGGTCGCAGTGCTTGGTCGTACAGGTCTGCCTACAGCATAGATGCAGACTCCAAAACGAGAACATCTGGCACATGCAGATGCCAATGGACAATGGGCGCGCTCTATGCAAGCTGAAGATTGCCCTGCATCAACCCACCTGATCAACAGAGGTCCTTTGCTGCTGGATGACAGCAGCCTTCTCTTGCAGCCGGCGAGAGTGCTCCTGCAATACTGCTGACTCAGCCTGCAATTTTCTGAGCTCTTTAGACAGTGTTGCTGCTGTTCTGTCTGCCTGAGTGGGTGCATCACTTGCATCTGTTACGGCCATCCCTGCTGCACTAGCAGGTGGTTCCACCAGCACATCTGTTGATGCTCGTGGGCTTGCATTGTGTGTGGGCTGCTGTGCTGCAAAGTCTCCTGCAGGCTGTTCTGTGTCTGGAAGAGTATCATCTGCTTCTTGAAAGGCACCTGCTTGCACAGACAGCCCTGCTTCAGATGCCTCTTCTAACGGTCCGTCTGCATCAGGATCTGCAGCCCTTTGAGATGTCTGCCTGGCATATGACGCTGAGCTACTGTCATCGACAGGAACATCTGCTTGTGGACTGTCTTCGCTCTGCCCTGGCCTGTCAGGCTCTGCACTGGCCTGAGCCCAACTTGCAGCAGCCTAGCAAGAAGCGTGTACGTCAGCGTGTTGCCACCACAACTTGAGATGGCTTGTACGCTTGAGAAGCTAGTGGTCCCGGCGCTGTACCTCAGCGGCTGAAATGCTGTCTTCAGCCACGTCTTGCACCAGTTCTCCCAAGCAAAGGTCCACCTGGTCTTCCGAAAAGCTTGCCATAGCGCGACCTCAACAACAGACGTTCAAGCCTGCCGCTAGCTTTGACAAGCTTGCGTGACCATGCTGGCGTGCTACAGCGAACTTCGGTCAGCAATGACCAAAAGCAAGCGCGCTCCCTCGGGCTGCGCCTGCTGTCAGCTAGCTTTCATTGAGAAGTCTAGGCACCTTTGAAAAGGACAAGCAAAGTTTGAAGCCAGGCTGCTGACACAGAGCTTTCACCAATCGATCTGTTGGGTTGTGATCTGTGTCATGTGCCGGCTATACGCGCGCTTCTGCCGATGTTCCCGTTTGACCTATCGTGCCCTGCTGTGAGAATCTGAAGTTGGCAATTTTGCTATAGCTAGGGGCTTGTTCACCACTGCCCTTCATCTTTGCCCTTGCCCCTGTCGTTCATCTGCGCACTGTTCTCGGCTTTGACCAGGGCTTTGACTGCACCTCTGATCAAACTTCGTGTCAAAGTCGTTGCCGCTGCAGTGTAAATGGGATGCAAGTGTTGAAAGCTGTTGTGCTCGCACTCCTCTACAGCTCCATCGCCGCTCAACTGAGCGACCCGATTGCTGGTGATCACCAAGTCAAGTCGCACAAAAACAAGTTTCTCAAACGCGCAGCTACACAGGACGAGAACCGGCTGCTGAGGTGCGAAAGTTCGCAAGCGCATTGAGCTGGCAAGAAGGAGCGCGAAAGTTGACTGAGTGTGCATGCAGTGACGAAGAACCAGGCGACAGCCTTTGTCCTCAAAACGTACAGCTGAAGTGGACAACCGAGGTCTCCTCTAGCATATACGCCACTCCGACCATCACCGACCTATACAGCGATGCGCACAAAGATATCATAGTTCCTGCCTTCGTGAATCAGCTTGAGGTATGCAGCGCTCGCTGCCCAACAAACTTGTTTCCGCTAATCTGCAATGTGCTCATGTGCAACATGTTGTTACGCAGGTGCTGGACGCAGCTGACGGCGCCCGAGCCACAGACTGGGAAGGACAGCACCAGTCTGCACTGCATACATCAGCCTTGCTGTTTGACATCGACTTTGACGGCATACAGGATATTCTGATTGCAACCTATGATGGTGATGTGCTGGCCTTCAAAGACACTGTAAGACAGCTGTTGAACTTTGAAGTCTGCTTGCTGGTGAGTCGTGTGCGTGAGAGTCATCTAGCAGGTAGACTTCTCCTGTGTTGATGCAGGGAGAGGCTCTTTCACTGGCGCACAGCTTCTTCGTACCCCCCCTAAAAGTGCGCAAGGACTGGTTTGAGGGCCTGAACCCCGATCCTACTGATCACAGTCATCCCGATGTTGGCAACATTGCTGATGCCCAAGCCCTTGAAGACAATGAGGTAAACTTGCCCCACATCTGCATCTTCCTCCCTGCTGTGTCACCGAGATCTATCTGCCATCATTGAAACTAGACGTCCTGCTCCCAAAGAGCCATCAACTGTGGAGTCAGCAATCATCTGCAATGCCAGCCTGTACAACATCTGAGGTGTTTGCAGGATCTGAGGGACCTTTCTAAACGTGTCCAATTTCGTGGCACACAGCAGCAGCAGCAGCAGCAGCAGCAGCAGCAGCAGCAGCAGCAGCAACAGCAGCAGACAACAACACCGGCAGCAAATGATGCAATCTCACAGCAAGAATCTGCCCGGCGGCATCTGTTGGCAGATTCATCCCAGGATGCAGATGCTGTGTGAGTACCAGCATTTACGCGCTCAACAAATTTGAACTTCTGATGTCACCCATGCTAGCATTGCACAATGACAAGCACAAATGCAATCAGATATCAGGTTTTCCTCACCCATGCAAGGCTGACACACCAACCCTGCAGAGGCATGCAGGAGATCAACATATGCGCTGGCGATCAACGTGTGCATGCATTTCATGATTGATGGCCTGCATTTCGAAACCATTCCTATTGTGCAATTCTTGTCCTTGCAAGGCTGCCTTTCAGAAAAGCCTCACTGTCTGTCACCCATGCCATCTGCTGACAGGCAGGCTGAGCTCACAGACGCTGCGGCATCAGTGGCTGATGACATCACTCAGCAGACCGAGCAGGAGCCAACTGTCGACCAGCAAGATCTCCAGCAGCAGCAGATGCAGCAGCTGGAAGCAGGGACAGACCAGTCTCAGCAGCAGCAGCAGCAGCAGCAGCAGCAGCAGCAGCAGCAGCAGCAGCAGCAGCAGCAGCAGCAGCAGGAGGTAGGGCAAGCAGGGGCAGGCATAGCTGCTGCTGGTCTGACTGTTGAGCAGGCTGCTGACAAGACACATGAGCATGCCATGGCCGCCATGATGGGAGGGCCGCCGCAGTGGGGCGGCCGATTTGATAACAGGTGCACCTCCGCCATATATTATTGTATTGAGTCCTATTATGTCATTTTGTCTGTGATACTAGCAGGCTTCGATTCCTATTTGATTGACAGAAGTAACGGGGTCCGATTTGGCATTCCTGTTGCTGATAGTGTCAGTGAGTTCTGACAACAATGCCTTGCGTGGCTGCAAAGGTTTCTGACCTTCATGCATGCTCATTACAACATGCCAGTCGCAATGACAGGCATGCTTTGTGTATGCTCTTCATGACCTCAAGCAAGCACCATCCAAATGTCACTGACTATCATCACACATGTTGTTTTCCTCACTGACAGCTGCAACTATGCTGTCTGTTCTTCCTAATGCAGATATGATGATTACCTGTTGGAAGATGCCCCTTCATTGCATGGAGACTACGATGAAGTGCGCACTGAGCACGGCTGGGAAGTGGACTCTTTCTTCCGCCCCCCTCGGGTACCAGACAAGGGTCATGTGTGGCTGGACCCCCATATCCTAGCTAATCCAGCCATTGCTGACATTGATGGGGACGGACAAGAGGAGTTGGTCATTGCAGTGTCATACTTCTTTGACAGGGACCAATACAGCCGTCCGGTATGGACCATATGGACAATATTCCTAAGCACAAAATTCCTATGTATATGGGGCAATGCTGCTTGCATGAGACTTTTGCATGCCAGAAGCAGGCTAGTTTTGCAGTACTGAGTGATACATGCATGATTGCAGTTGCACATGCGTGCATCATGCCGCCGGGATGCTGTCTATATGCATGTATTACATTGCATGCAAAGCGCATTTCAAGTGCGATCATTAGTCAGCCTGGCATACTGCCTTGTTTGCCTTGTTATATCTCACCTGCTGCACTGTGAGGTCACTACGCCAGAGAAACCACTCTAGCAAGCTGTCCTTGCTGCCCAAAAGGCATGCACAATCCAGCAGCCTCATGTCTCCTCCAAATCTGCAACAGGAAGCCACAGTCAGTAAAGGACGCAGCAGGGAACACTGCAAGCCTAACTGGAAGCTAGCGATGGTCTTCAGTGCCTATGAACAGTGAACATGAGATGCTCGAGGACAAATGTTGCTGTCATGAGATGAAAATAAAGACACATAAAGGGTCACATGCACGGGCAGTGGCAGCAGCATGCAGCAAGGGCAAATGGGTGGATATTCCATCTTATGGATCAAGAGACACTGCCATTTCAGTTACGATGGAAGGAACTGACCTGCTCCTGCAGGACTCAAAATCTTAATGAAAGCACTCTGGAACACCTTGTTACCGTAGAAAGAGAAATCCCACAGGAACCAGCAACCGCAAGTGGCCAGCAGACGAGGCCTGCACCACACATGCTCTGTCAATGCTGCATCATGTGATGAAGTTGATAAAACTCAAAGTTACACACAGCAAGGGGGGCACAACGTAATGCTGCCATGATCAGCAGCCAATCACTGCAGTCTGGAGAATGCCTAAAAGCAGGGTCCATGATTCCTGAATAGATATGCATGACGCACACTATGAACATGAGTGCAACATGCACCCAGAGGAGAGGCTCACCAGTAATGTGCCAGGAGCAGACCCATGTTACGAGACTCCCCGCTCTTGCGCTTCTTCCAGACTGCTGACTCACGCAGTCTGAAGATACGGTAGTAGAGCATGTAGAGAATGGGGATCATACCAAGACCATAAGCTGTACGCCATACACCTCCCAATCTGCGATGCAAGGTAAGCAACTGAGCAACTGAGCATAGCTGTGAACAGCATTATGACACTACGAACTCTGAACAAGGTAGTGCCTTGCATCAACAGCAGACAATCAGCACATGAACTACTGCTAATGCTGCAGATGGCATACTGCACATGGATGCCAAACCAAGCAAAGCAGCCAATAGGCATGGAGGAGATGGGTACCTCCAGCCAGTGTACTTGTGTGTGCGCTTGTTGGCCTCAGCGGATCCGTAAATGACCAGCAGAATACACAGGACTGCAGTGTTGGTGAAGTTTCCCACTCCTTGCATGGAGAAGGTCATGACCACCTGCACATCCACCATAACTCTCTGAATTGGTAAGAGACTACAAACATGGCAGCTCATGAGTGGTAGTACTGCCACACCATTTTGATAGCCATGAGACAGCATGGTCCAGTGTACGTGCAACAACAGGAGGCAGAGGTGAGGCGAGGGCCAACATATATGGCTGCATGCACAACTAACAAACTGGCTGGGGAGCAGAAGAGGCAAAGTGAAAGACAAAAGACCAGGTGAGAGACAGGAAGACATACCTCACGGCCCCTCTTTCTGGCAGAGGCACGGCCCTTGGCCTCAGCACGCTCAGCAGCTGAACCAGCAGCCATGGGGTACTCTCCTCCAACTCCATAACCGAAGGTAAACTGCAGAATGAACGCTTTTTGAATCAAAGAGCAAAAACAGGCAACACGGTGAGCTTGTCAGAGTTGAACCAGGAAGAGCTGAACAGCAGAACTACAGATGTGCAAAGCAATACTGATGTATTAAGCTTAACACAAATGTGTCATGCTGACAACAAATACATAGTGTACATAGCATAAGAGGTGAGCACTAGGACGCTGCAAATGCGCATGCTGGTGCAGCATGGGGTAAACAGATGAAACTGACCTGGGCAACAATGTACATGATTACGAATCCCTTCTCAGAGGGAGCATCTACAGCTGTCAGAAGGATGGCACCAATAAGCATGATGGAAGCTGTGAAGACTGATCCCCACTTGCGTCCAATCTTGTCACCAAGGTATCCCAAAGTGCACATACCCAGGATGATACCAACAATCTGAATGTAGTCGGGTATCTGAGTGATGGTCTTGCTGCATACCTGCAACATTCACAAAATGGCTTCAGAGACCGCTGATGCTGTAGCTTACAATGCTGAAAGACAGAGACTTGTGCCATTGAAGGGTGCCATCAACAAGACAGCAATACTGGCTGTACACATAACAAGTGGTAATTTTGAGACATACAGCCTTACCTGGTACTTGGACCAGCAAGCTGGGTACTGGTCAGCCAGAATAGGCTTGATGTTACCAATGGAGAAAACAAAGTAAGCCTCGCTGAACATGCCCAGTCCTGGGATGGCCCAACTGCAGACCCACTTGAAGAAAGACATGAAGCTGTGGAAGTACAACAATGGAATGTCCTCCTCCTCTGAGGGGTCAAACAAGGACCCGACCAGGCCCTGCATGTTCTTCTCATATTGCTCCTGCAGCAATAGGACAGCTCCTCGGTAAACACATAAGGCCAAGGGAATTAGGCAAAACTAGGGTAGCATGATAACGACTGCAACTAAGCTGGAGCAGGAGCAGGGGCAGGCGGCTTACGCTTGTGGGTGAGATAAGAGTGTCAACTCCAGCACTGCGGGTAGTTGTGCCTGCTTCGGATGAAGTCATGCTGCCGGTGTAATTGCCGGCCAGCGGGGTGGTCCTGCCGTCTGACATACTGTCTGACGAACGAGTCCCTGCAAGTAGCAGCACTGTAAGTCAGACCCACGGTGCTGCGATCGCGGAAGCTTGAGCGGACTCTGAGGTACACTCAAAGCGCCGCCGAGCTGGCAAAACATGTCGGCTGAGATAACAAAGCCTTGCAATTGTTCGGTACAGGTAGCAGATCAAGCAGAGCAGGCAAAGACTGCGCAGCCGGTGCCATCTCATGATACACAAGCATATATGTGCGCACGACACAAGCTAGCTCAGATTTCAAAACCTCAACTGCAAGAATGCCTAAACTGTGCGAGCACAAATAAGAGTCGCACCTGCTGACTTGCGCAAGCTAAAGCTGCTGCTCTGCTACGTCTGCTAAGTAGCCTGATATATGTGCGGGGAACACTACACGAGCACTCACCAACAGAGGCCGCGAGTACAATCGACTACAGTTGTGTGACGCTAACACAGCAGCTGTCAATGGGTGTTGCGCCGACAGTTGTCGAATCCAGAAAGCATTTCGGTAAAGCATCAAAAGTTGTTGCAAGGAATCTTTTGAAGGACAGTCTCACATGTTTTCGACCTTAGTAATGCCATTGCTGACACGTGAACATTCTTCTTCATCTGTCCAGGATTTATTGTTGAGCCTTAAGTACAGGGCATCAGCACGGGCATCAGCACGGGCATCAGCTGAGTCCTCGTGCAACATTATTCCACCCGCGTTTAGAATACCTCGTTGCCACGTTTTATGCTCTTGCTAGATGCTGCTGCAATGGATCCCTGGGGGTGATTATTCATTCAGTAATTCGTTTCATGTTCCCCAGGCTGCACAAGGGGCGTTTGCAACGTTTGTTGTGAAAAAAGGATTGTCAAAAGTCATGGCACCAGCCTGCATGTCTGTTAGGACCCTGCAAATCACAGCAGGCTTGAATCCAAGATTGCCAGTAGAGTCACAGGTGCTGAATGGCTGATAGGAGCAACAAATCTGTTAGGTGGTGCCATGAACCGAGCATCAATCAGGAGTGCAGTAAGCAAACAGCATTGTGCGTCAGAAGTGGCAGGCAACATATCAGGCTGCATGTGTGTGCAGAGAATCACCTCACATGGTTGAAGGGCTGCAAAAAGGGGGGCTTGCAATGCTGTGAGCATGGTTGAAAAGGATTGTCAATGGTCACGGCACCAGCCTGCATGTCTGTTGTGATCCTGCAAATCACAGCAGGCTCAACCTTATCTCACAAGCTTGCCAGGAGAATTTCAGATGCCGAATGACTGGCAGGGGCAATGACTCTGGTAGTTGGTGCCATGCACAGAGCGTCAACCAAGTGTGCAGTAAACAATTGCCAGAAGTGGGGAGAAGATGTCAAGGCTGCATGTGTGTCAAGATAGTCACCTCTAATGGTTGCAGGGCTGCAAAAGGGGCGTTTGCAACGCCGTGAGCGTTGCTGAAAATGCTTGCAACAAGCCATGGCACAAGCCTGCACGTCTGTTTTGAACCTGCAAATCACAGTAGGCTTGACTCCATCTCTCAAGCTTGCCAACAGAGTTTCAGGTGCCAAATGGCTGGCAGGAGCAATAAATTTGTTAGGTGGTGCCATGAACGGAGCATCAATCAGGAGTGCAGTAAATTGCCAGAAGTGGTGAGAAGATGTCAAGGCTTAGGTATGCAGATGAGGTTTATTGTAAATCCTAATCTATATGTACAACCTAGTTGGTTGGCTGAATATGTAAAGATCCTAAACTCCTAGACCCCTAAACCCCAAGAGGAGTCTCACATGCTTTTGACCTTAGTAACGCAAGGTTTGACACGTGAATGTTTTACTTCATCTGTCCAGGTTTTATTGTTGAGCCTTAAGTACCATGGGCATCAGCACGGGCATCAGCTGAGTCCTTGTGCAACAACACTCCACCCACATTCAGAATAACTCGTTGCCACGTCTTATGTGTTATGTGGCAGTGCATCAAATCACGCCCTGCTGGCCGACTTGCGCAGCCAGGCTGGCAATAGAATGCTTCCTTCCAATGCTTTGCAGCATGAGTGTACCCGTAGGTACGTACTAGCTGGACAAAATAACATGTCGCAGTCAAGCTCCTGCATCAGGGTGACACTCAGCAGTCCCAAAGGCTAAGTGTTAGACACTGGGGAAACAGAATGGGTTCCCTACTGTCTTTGGCTGTCTGACTCCAATCCGAGTTCAGAAAATTCTCATTGATACCGTGGATCTCTGATACATGCAGGCTTGCACTATTGAGATGGAGTGTGCAGTCAGCAGACTTGCATAACATGCTCTGAGAGCCAGGTAAAATGACTGGGACACCTGTTTTGAGCAGTGAAGAAAGATACCTGTGTTGTGCAGTTCAAGGAAAACCCTGTTTTGTGTAGTTGAAGGAAGACTGTCTTTTCAAAAGTGTCAAAAGGGGTGCACTGGACTTTCAGCTGTATGCCCGTCCAATGTAGGCCAAAAAGCATACTGTATCCTTGTCATGTGAACAAGTGCAATGCACACACGGTATTGAACATTGTATGATGTGCACTTTCACACAGCGTTAATTGTTGTCCATGGAGCCAATGGCAATGATCGCACATCATACAGACGTACCGACAGCCAGGGCTGCACGTGAACCCTCTGTTCTTGGTTTTGCCCCATTTCCTGGGGCCAAGGTGCAACAAACGTTCACAGCTAGCTGATGAACCAGCAGTGACTGGCATGCACAGCTTGTCTGTCAATATGCCAAAACGTGGGCTCAATTTTTTCCACAGCGCAAGCTCAGAAGGTGGATTGGGACGGACAATAACTCATTGCACCCACATTTCCAAATCACTATGACAGCAGATGCAAATCTGCCAAACTATGTTGCTGTGTAACTCTCATCAACTAGGGCCCTGTGACCAGATTGCTGAAACTCTGCACTTGCACCTCTGCATCACCACTGCATGGTACTAGCTTGATATCTGGAGTGCCAGCCTCCCCATGAATGTGGGCAACGTCCGGCTGAAAGCTGTCCCGTCATCGCAAAATGACTGAGGACAGGGGTAGATACCACTCAGGGCCAAATCCGGCAGCAGCCCTGGCCTCCTCATTGAAGGGTGGCTGCAATGCGTTACATTTCAGCTCAATGCCAGTCATAGACAGCTCCATGCAACAGACTGCTATGCCATTTGCAGTGAATGCAAGTCAATATGCGCAGCCATGCCAGGCATGTGAGTATGCTGCAGATGTGGAAGCATGAGCAAGATGACTCTGTCTAGGCTCCATTAAACAATCGGCCTGAAGAACGGGACCAGAGGGTTGACCACACCAGATAGTGGTCACTCTCTACTGGTACATCAAGCTGCAGCCGCATGTGCGCAAGATCTTGTACACATAACCAAGGGCTGGGAATGTCAAATGCAAGCTGACCTTGAGGGAACCCTTGAAGTGCGCACGCACAAGGCTATGAAACCACTCCTCCACGGTGGCATACTTCACAGCATCTGCCTGCCAGGCATGCAACGCCATCCTCCTGCTTGTGCCTTTCGCTGCCTGGCAAAAGCTGCCCTTGGCTTCAGGCTCTGATGCTGCATGCGCTGCATGACCATCACAGCTGGTCTGCATGACTGTAGCTACAGCCTGAGTATTTTCTGTGACTGACATGCCATTTGCAGCCATGGTTGAACATGTTTCATTCACATTCCGCTCACAGGGATGGCAGGCTTTGCTCTTGTGCTGCACATCTAACGCAACGTCCACAGACTGCTTTGGTCTTGAGCTGCTAACTGAGCTTGAGTCTGAAGACGAGCATGGCTCTGCCAAAGTCACATTTCGGAGCTGCTGTTTGATGTCATGCTCTTGACCATGGTTAGCTGTCAGAGCCTGAGTGTGCAGGTACGTGAGCCAGCGCACCCCAGCCGCACAGTGCGCAATCTCCTCCTGCATTCCATGCAGAATTGTGAGCACATGTTACAGGACAGAACATGACTTGCAAAGTATGAGTGAGAATTAGTGCTGCAGACAGCAAGAGCAACTCAGGTGATCAGTCCTGACATTGATGTTGTGAGGGACCGTACTCAGAGCAACTGAATGCGTGGTCTTGCATGCGTTTGCAGTGTACCAGAGCCTGGTGGTAGCTGTCTCAGGACTGACAAGTAAACAACCTGAAAGGCGCTGCATGTTTCTTGTTGGGTCAAATCATGCTTGCTTCACCTGCAGACTGGTGCAATGCTGTTTGTGTCAGGATGGAACTTTGTAGGAATAAGTTTCATGGGGTGGTAGTCTGGGCTGCGTCTTGATCGGGGAGACGTAGCAAACAACGCTGAGCTGCCAAGGCAAATGCGAATTCTGATGCGCAGGGCTTATGAACAACCTGGCCAAGCCCATGATGTGCACAACAGCAGACTTGGTGCAGGCTTTCAAGCAGCTGTGATCTTGTTGTGTGCACAAGGATTGTAGCTTGTGGCACTCATTAGCAGCAGCACAGACTGGCTTGAGCAACACTCGAAATTTGGTCACCCCCTATTTGCGCATTTCCTTGTCGTGAGTGCTTCACAAACCTGATATATTTTTTCCAGCAGCTTTGCAGACTCTCCATCGCCGCTGTTGCGGAACCTCTGAATGGTGTGCGGTAGCCTGTCCAGGCCTCTAGCCTCATGCACGCAGCTTTCGACTGCCAGCCTGGCTGGAAGGCTGTGGGCTGTGGCTGCAGCAGACTCCCAGAGACCGTCATGCACCGGCAGGGCGCCATAAGAAGAGCCGATAGCTTCCAGTCTTTGCTGAAGCTGCTGGAAATGACTTGCTTCATCGTTTGCTACCTGCAGGACCAAAGCTGAGAATCTGCAGAGAGGCTGCTCAGACTCACATTTTGCAGGGGATGGGTCATTCACTGCTTGAGATGCGGCCATGGACTATGGACTGTAGGTCTCAGAGCTGGTGCATGCAACAAGATCCAACAACAGCAATCCTCAAGTCCGGCTTTGGCTAGCACTCTTCTGTCAACATGGTTGCTGTGACTGTTGGCAAGGTTGCTGCAAAGCAGGGGCAAAAGCATGGTGACCCTGGCCGTGCAATATGACATTGTGATCCTCTGTCTGACCTGCACAAAATCGTCCAGAAAGGCCTCAGGTAGCGCATACTGTGGGTTGCTCCCAAATCTGGCAACTGCGTCCCAACTGAGGTCAACTGCCCAAGACTCTATGTGGACCAAGCTGTGCAGTATTGCTTGCCGCGACGCAAGGCTACCACCTTTGCCAAGTGCTGGCATTTTGCCAGGTGCGACAACCCTCACCTACAGCTGTGCACAAACATTTCTGAACACCCTCTGGCACACAGTCACCATGCTAGGGTCAGCTGAATCAACAACAAAGCAGTATACAGGTAATGTTAGTGGTCCCATACTTTGCTGTCATCTCTTCCTGGTCTCTCTGGCGGTTCACCAACAGCAGTCCTGCCAGCAACAAGCTGCCGCTGCTCCCACAGCTTGGTGACCCTGTGGGTTTGTGCTGCTTTGATCTGAGGGTTGGACTGTCGAAGGATAGCACTTGCTTGCCCCATCAATGAGTCTGCATGATCTGCTTGCACAGCTTCGTGACTTTGCTGAGCATCCTGTGCTTGTTGCATAAAAGGGTCTTCACGCTCTTGCAGCTGCTCCCTACCCATTTGTGCTTACAGTACGATGCCTACTTGCAAAGGGATGCTCAAGGGACACCCGACCGAGTTTACTCGGCAGTCAAGAGCGCTCAGCAGCAGTTGCCAGTCAAACTTGGTAGCGCTCACTCATGGTACATCTTCTTCTGAGGGGATATAGTAGTCCCAAGGATTGCTGTTCAGGCCGCTCGGGTATTATTTGACTTCAAACACAAGCACCTGTCTGGAACAGATGTTGTAGAACAAAGCGAGCACTGTGCAGAGCAGCGATCACTTCTAGGTCCTGCCGTGCGCTGACATATCTGCGTGCAGGCGACAAGGGGGGTTGTCTGCTCGCATGCACTAGAGGCCTCGTTCAACCTGTGCAAACATGATAAAGCGACGGAGGAGCGGCCCTTT
>JAABUO010004577.1_pt1 | contig 16284 bp, 20 predicted proteins | sample 5559291 | NCBI WGS metagenome assembly JAABUO01 (sample SAMN10711878, study PRJNA513372) | rock metagenome | isolation source: Antarctica rocks | place: Antarctica: Victoria Land, Finger Mt sud
CTTCGTGCGTCCCTTTGGCTCGAAAGCACACGAAAGTCTCGAAGATTCGAGACAAATCGCCGTGCGAGAGCCTCCAAACCAAGGCGGCGTGCGCCAGTTCCGCAGATTTTCACAGGCCTGCTAGTGTGACCGAACGTATCATGTCGGGCATCTCCGTGCCGCGATCGTTGCGCTTGTAACGGGCGGCAGTTATGCTGCCTGGCGAATCTCAAAAAAGCTTACGCCTGCGCATGCGTACCAAGGAGGTGAGAAAAGCGTTAAGCGCGGCGTAGGTTGCCTTTGGTTGTTCGAGCCAAGGGTAATGTCCGGCTCGTTGAATCGTCGCAAGTTTCGTTGAGGGGCTAAGGGCGTGGATTTGAGCCGCGCCAAAATATCCGGGATCGGCTCGACCAAAAACAAGATCGATGGGCGCGTGGAGCGCGTGCATCCCCCGACGTACATCGAAATGAGCGAGTTCTGCGCCAAGAGATTTTAGGAGCGCAAAGTTGTAGAGTGGTTGCTTTCCAACGCTCGCGCGTACCAGGCCGACTTTCGTGTGGTCGAAAAAGTTGGCGGCATCGTCGAGCTCGTACGCTCGCGCAAGATCGTGGCTACGAACCGCAGCGCGAATGGCTTTCCGTTGAGTCGCCGTTTGCGCGGCGCGGTGGGTAGCTTCCTCGCGATCGAACTCGGACGCGTCCATCGGTCCCGGATCGATGAGCAAAAGGGCGCGAACGCGATCCGGATGCGCTGTAGCATATGCCATCGCGAGCATCCCACCCCAGGAGTGACCGATTAAAGCTAGTTTCGACTCGCCTAGCTTCTCTCGAAGAGCATCGAGATCGGCGACGGCACCTGCGGTCGTCAGGCGCGAACGATCGGCGATTGCCGTCGCCGAAGAACCCGTCCCACGTTGGTCGAATAGAACAATGCGCCTATCTCGGCGCGCCAATGCTGCGGCAAGCGGAGCAACGTACCGAGGATTCATCCCAGGGCCGCCGGTAAGAAGCACATACGTCTGACCGGAGCCGAAGCTATGGTATGCTAACCGATACTTCCCTACGGGTGAAAAACTGCGGAGCGGGCACTGCTGGAAGCATCGCTACGATCGAGAACGCAGCAAGGATCGCCTTCAAGGACATTTTGATTCGTTTGGCTCACTTGACCTGAAAATCCCTCAATTACGCCGTCCAAGTTCATCATGATGCGTCGCATGTTTTGCGTCACTTCGCTCACCTGTGTCCGGCCGGCTCTCGCAGCTTCTTGCATTAATAGATAGCCGCGATCCCGCGATCCCAATAACGATGGGCTGACGTAAGTTCAAACGAGCGCCGTGCATCGACGATGGCACGATACGGCGTCGCACCGTAGTGCATACCGAAAATCGTCTGAGGGGCAAGGCGCTCGCGCTCGATGGCGCCGGTTGAAAACCTTTTGCTTTCCGCCGCTGTCATGGGAGCGATCTATCGTAGGGAACCTGGCCTGTTCTATTTGCTGAATTACTCTTTCTATGTGTTGTGGCTTGGTCGCACTCCTCGGAACCACGATTTCTCCATGAACCACTAGTTCGTCACTCTCGATCAGTCCGCGGCGGACGATAGTGGTACCCTTCCATGTAGACCGGCCCCAGTATGGCTGTACGCCGCCGACTTTATTGAGATGCTTGCGTAACGGCGCACCGACGCCCGATCCAAATCGATCCAGTACGACACGCCCATTGACACGATCGATGGACACAACACGGGCCGTTTGCATGCCCGATGGACCGGCTTCCCACGGTCCGGGGATTCGGTGCATCCACGTCGTGCCGGTGACGACTGAGGATGGAGGCGTGCCCCAGAGCCACGTGTTGAAAAAAGGGCCGCTAGCGTCGGTAGCGAGCGAGCGTTTTCCCGCGTTTATGTAGTACAAGCCGTCAGGTGCGATCTCGACGCTTCCCACGTTGCTTCCATGCGCGATGCCGTAATAACCCCAGCTCTCCTGCAAGTCATAGCGATTACCGTGTACGGCCCTTACAACATACGTAGAGAAGCCCGAAATGCGGCGGGGCTGCGCCCTGTAGACGGTTCGTTCGAAGATATTATCAAGGGCATCGCCAGCTTGCAAATCGACGTGAAAGTAGTTTGCCGCTCTTAACTTAGACGCTGCCGCTCCAGAGGCGAACAGCGCTGTGGCGATCACGAAGGCGGCCACCGTGCGCACACGTCGATTCTCGTTCATAGTCAATCCCGTTCAAATGCGCGCAGGGCATCGACGACGGAGTGATAAGCGGTCGCACTATAGTGCATACCGAAGATCGTTTCGGGCGCAAGGTGTTCGCGCCTGATCGCGCCGATCGCCTCGCGTAGGTACTCCGGCGTGAACCATCCGCCATTCCCGTCTGATGCGAAAAGATCACTCGTATACAGCAACTTCCGCACTGGGAAGTAGACCATCATTTGACGCTCGCCAGTCGCCGTCCGGTATGGAACGAGTTCCAGATGATTCGGTCCGGTGCCGATGGACGCTGGCTTGCTAATCAGCGTGAAATGGGCCGGTGTCGGATGTCGTTGGAGATCGTCAGGCGCCATTCGATGCGGGGCGGCGATGAGCCGCTCCAGAATCGGCCGGTTCACGTCGAGTGCATAGATCGGAATGCCGTCCGCGACGGCTTGGCGCACACCGGCGATATGTGGCCACGAATCCGACGTCGTGATCACGGCCTTGACCGGAGACCCGTACATCGCGCGGGCTGCATCGAATGCTTGCTGCGCATAGCGCGGGGACAAAGGCGCTTCGATGACGATGACACCATCTTGCTGCTTGACGAAAGTCACGTTCCAGCTTCCGGGATAGAGAGTGATTCCCGGGGCCAGTTCGTGCGGCGGACCGCTTCCGCCGAAACCGAGTGGAACATCGTCGATCGATCGCAATTTGCCATGATGGGCGACATAGACCGCTTGCGGGACGGTCAGCAGACTCGAGTCCAACGAAACGTTGAAGCGCAGCCTCACGATCGCGAACCGCGTGTCCGGAAGGTCGACGCGCTCAAAGCTCCACTCCCGGGGATAGGCGATGCCGTTCGGCTCAAGCGTCCATGCACTATAGGTGATCCGGGTCGTGACGTCGCCCCACGCATGCAGGAAAACCTGATACGGATACGGGCGGGTGAACGCGACCTGCCAAGGGAAATCCGTATCGGCATTGATGAATAGCTTGCACGGCGCACCTTGCCAAGTGAACTGCAAGACATGGTGCAGCACCCGGTGCAGCACCATGTCGGGCTCCTCTTGTAAGTCGGACGCCGCGTCGGCCGTAATGAGCAAGCGTTCGGGCGCAAATGCAAGTTGCTCATCATTCTGCTGAGTCAGGAACGCGCCCCCGAAAGCGAAGCCGTCCTTCGCCGGCACGGCGGCGACGTCGTTGTTGATGATCGTCACCTGCGGTTGCTGCGTCGGCTGCTGGAGCCACCACTGGTCGGCTGCGTATGCTTCGTCCGTCTGCTCGATACGCGTGCGGCGTTCGCGCAGATCACGGATCTCGTGCACCCGGAAGTGGTCGATGAAATAGGGACCGGACGGCCGCTCAGGTTGCTCGACCATGTCGCGTTCTCCGACAGCCGTATACTCCACGGACGAAATGGCTTGCAGCCGATCCCGTCCACCCATTGCTTCGAATGCTCGGTCTAGGACAGCGTGAGGTCCCTGAGCGAGAGCCGGTTCGATACAGGCCAGCGAAAGCGGCGCAAGACATGCGACGCAAATGGTGAGTGCACGAAAGGCGATACCGAGGGGCCTTGTCACGGCGCAGCACTTCCCTTCTGGTGGCAATGTACGGAGTCGACCAAATGCTCGCTACCGGCTTTTGTGGCGAAGTACCGAATATCGAACGTCGAGTCGGGCCGGAAGCGGTACTCAAATCGGTCGGTGCCGTCATCGTTGACATAGACAATCCCGTTGGACCCGTTGGTCATCGGCACGCCATGAAAGGACCGGGGGCCTGACAAAGCATCAATGACGTACTCAATCTGCTCACCCTTTTTGGTCTTTCCGAAGAGGCCGACCGCATGATATTTCCCGGGCGGCACATCATCATACGTTGAGGTGACGGCCGCACCGTTCGCGGCCGATACAAACGATGCGGTCGCGGAGATCGGCGCTCCGTTACCAAAGTGTCCGTCACACGTCCAGGCGCCAACCATAGGTTGCATGGCCGTACCCCCCGCGCCGGCTTCTCCGGTTAATAGGAAAAGCGCCGCCAGTATCACTGGGCGACCGAACGCTGCCGATCGCGCCCGACGGCTATCAGCAGCCAGCCTGAGAAGGTGAGCGGACGGCATACTACTTTGTAGAACTTATCACGCTCATGCTCCTGCCGGCTGAGACTACATTGTAGGATCATCCGGACCTTTGTGCAACGCTCCAGGGGAATGGCACGCGGTGACTTCCTCGGCGACTTTGAACACCTTATTCTTCTTGCTGTCTTACGCTGCGGCAGCGAAGGCTACGGCCTCGCGATTCGCGATGAGATCGTCGCGCGGACAGAGCGCGCGGTATCGACAGGCGCCGTATACACGACATTGGACCGCTTGGAGCGCAAAGGCTTACTCCGTTCACACTTCGTGCAGGGCTGTTTGGCACGGGACAACCGCCAGCGCCGCCTCTATGAGCTTACTTCTCACGGCCGCGAGGCGGTAACCGAAACGCAGCATGCGATTCGAAGGATGTCGAAAGGGCTTCGCCTTTCGCGTGGACCCACGTGAGGAGCTTCTTTTTCGGCGACATGCTACTCAAGATCGTAACGCCGCGAGACCTGCACGACCCAATCGTTGGCGATCTTCACGAACGGTTCTATGAGCGGCAGGGCACACACGGACCACAGACGGCAAGGCGCTCTTACTACGGTGACGTCTTCGCGTCGGTGCCGTCACTAGCATGGACGAGGGTCGTCATCGGCCTGCACGACCGATGGTTCTCCTCAGTTGTAGCCGGACTTATCGCATTCGGTGCCGTCTTCGGGATATTTCAACTCGTGCAGCGTCTGGGAACTGACTCGGCGGCAATGACGTACGCAGTGATGCTTGGCGCTACGTGCGCGTTGTGCTTTATGCCGCGTGTCGCGAAGACGGTTGCCGTCCTTGTGCTGTTTTTGTGTGTTATAGCATGGACTGCGACGTTCTTCGTAAGCCATCCGGCCGAGCGGGTCGAGCTTCGCTCACTCGGCTTCTACCTTCACTTAATCCGGCTGGGCTTCGCCATGGTCGGTGCCACGATCGTATCGCTGTTCGTCCTTCGGAATTTACGTGGCGCGAAAAGCGCATGAATGCCTCGGAACACCCCGCGGCTGCGAACAATGTGGACGCATCGTTGTCGGCGAGGAGTCGGAATCGAAGCTTTACGAGACAGGCGACTCCGCATGGAGCGTACGCGTCTTCGTTGCTCGACCTCATCGGCACGCTGCAAGAACTCAACGCGCTCGGCGTCGGCTTTGTGTCCCTCACCGAAGCCCTCCATCTGACCACCGCCGGCGGCCGCGAGCGTTGGCTGGAATGTTGGCGGTCTTCGCCGAGTTCGAACGCGACATTTTACGCGATCGCGTCAAAGCCGGAATCGCGCAGGCGCGCCGCGAGGGCAAACCCCACGGGCGCCCGCGCACCGTGCAACACTACGCCGGCAAAGTCCGGGCCCTGCACAGGGACGGAGTGAGCATCAGCGAGATCGCCAGGCGCATTCCGGTCAGTCGAACCTCGGTCCGCCGTCTTCTGGCGTCTTAGGGTACAGAACTCCCTTTCTTGAGGGGCACTCGAGAGCCGCGCACATCTTGTGATACATCAGGATATTGTGTTATGATATAAGCATGCCTAAAGTACTCAAGCACGCCCTTCGCGTGGGCGCGCTTGAGCGGCGTGCCGAGGAGCTGCAGGCGAAGTTCATCCGGGGCCTCGGAGATTCAACGCGCCTGCGAATTGTAGGTTATCTGCTGCAAGGGCCGAGTTCGGTCAGCGACCTTATCGCGTACTTGGGTATGCCGCAGAGCCGGGTAAGCAATCATCTCGCCTGTCTGAAGTGGTGCGGTTACGTCGCGACGGAACGACGCGGCAGATCCGTTATTTACCACATCGCAGACGAGCGGGTCCGGGCCGTTCTCGAGCTAACGCGCTCCATCGTCGCTGATAATGCGCAGCGTATCACCGACTGCGTGCGGATCGCCGACCGATGAAGGCCCCGGAGGCATCCGTGCTTGGCGCAGCCACTGTCGGAACAGGAGCCGTCCTCACCGCCACGGTGGCGACTGCGTGCTGCGCCGGACCGGCGCTCGCGCCGGTCTTCTTGTCAGTGCTCGGGGCCAGCGGGCTCGCCGCTGTATCCGGTCTGCGACCATACAGTCCGTACTTGTTTCTGGTGTCGGCCGCGATGCTGGCCTTTAGCTTTCGACAGGTGCTGCGCAGGCCGGCATGCGCGGCGGACGGCGCACCACTTCCGTCACCACGCGGCATGAAAATTGCACGCGTAGCGGTCATCGCCGCGGCTGCCGTGTGGACCGTCTCGGTCGCCTATTCTATCTACGGATTTCGCCAATGAGGATACGATGGAACGTAAGTCTTTTCTGGCCGCCGGCGCTGGCGCGCTGTTGAGCGGATGTGGCGTCAGACACACCAGCGGTCGCCGTCTGCATTATCAAGCGATCACGAGCAACGCTGAACCTCTGCGTTCGGCGTTCAACCAGGACGTTGGCAAGGTCCGCATCGTGATGCTCGTTAGCCCGACTTGAGGCGAGTGTCTTCGAGGGTCTCTCGAAGTTCAACGCGATGTGCTCGGGCGTGAATCGAGCAATGGTCTGGCAGCATACGTTGTCTGGGTGCCCGAACTGGGCGCTACGGTGCAAAATGTCCCCGCCGGGATGGCGCTCGTCCCGGACAAGCGCGCCCGTCAGTATTGGGACCCCGGCGAACTGCTCGGCCAAGACTACGAACGCATCCTTCCGACACCGGGGCCGGCCTGGGATGTGTATCTGCTCTATCCGCGCGGCGTCCCATGGACTTCGGCGGCGCCCCCTAGGCCGGTTTTCTGGATGCATCAGTTAGGCGGAGTAACGAACGCACCGCGCTTGGATCCAGACGTATTTCGGCAGCACGTTGAGCGATGGTTGAGCGCGTGACAGCGCCTCCGATACGTGTCGAGATTCTGACATTTGAGAATTGTCCCAATGCCGACATAGCGCGCGAGCGCGTCCTGCAGGCCCTAGAGGCCGAAGCGCTCGATGCCGCCGTCGTCGAAGTTGCCGTTGAGACCGCGGCTCTGGCGCAAGAAGTTCGGTTTCTCGGATCGCCGTCGGTCCGAGTGAACGGCCGTGACGTCGAAAGCGACGCAGAGGGGCGCAACGACTACGGGCTCATGTGCCGGACTTATGGTGAGGGATCGCGCCTAGTTGGCTCGCCGTCGCTCACGGTCATTTGTGACGCGCTTCGCGCCGCGGACGTCCAGGCGCGAGGTGTTCTAAAATGAGCTGGCGGCGCAACGTCCGGGAAGGCCAGGCCCTGCACCGAGCCGTGGTGAGCAACAGCTAGATCGCCGGACGCCTGCGGGTCAGCCGAACCTCGGGCCGCCGGCTTCTGGCGCCTTAGCGTACAATAACTTCCGTTTCTTGAGGGCACCCCTGTATGCAGCTCGACGGATTGAAGACCGTTAGCGACAACCAAATGCACCGAATCTCCGCCGTAGTCACGCGCTAGCGAACTCGATGCCACGGCCCGCTCGTACACCACGTCCTGGGCACTATCTAGCAACGTGATCGCGTACTTGCGATGCCGGCCCGTAATCGCCAACGAACTCGTCGAGCAACCGCCCGCGTTCGATTCGGTCGGCGGCGGTAGCGCCGCGCCATCTTGGCCGCGTACTCGCGGATCGCTTGAGGTCCCATCGGGACCCGTTCGCCAGCCGAGCCTGCCGGTAAGGTGATCTCTGGCCGCGATGATGCCGTCCGCGGTAAGACTTTACGTGGCGCGACTCGCCCTCTGGACAAATGACTGTATTCATGTATACAATCTACGTGGAGGATCTCTAATGCATCATTTGCCGGTAGCCGTCCTTACGCTGGCCTGCTTCCTCGGCACGCCGGTCGCGGCCGAAAGCCGCCCCTGGACGATACAGGACGCTGTTTCGGTCGAGACCATGAACGATGTTCAACTCTCCCCGGACGGCGCATACGCGCTCGTCGGCCTCGCGCGGGCCGACGCCGCAGCAAATACGTTTGCCACGGGCTACCAACGTATAGCGATCAACGGTGGGCGTTCCCTTACGATGCCGAGCAATCTTTGCGGACCGCGATGGCGGCCCGACGGCACGACCATCGCATGGCTGCGGGCGACCAAGAAAGGCCTGCGGCAAATCGTGCTCAAAAACGACCGCGGCGGCGCCCTTCGCGTGTTGACTACGGGACCTCGCTCGGTCGTCGCATACGCATGGTCGCCCGACGGCCGGCACATCGCTGCCGTGGAAACATCTCCCACAGGGTCGACTTCCGCAACTCGCATGCGCTGGATGACGCCCGAGAGTGACTATCGCGATTCGGATCAACCGCGCCGCGAGATCTTCATCCTCGATGCGGTCACCGGCACCGAACGTCTGCTTACGCACGACTCGTGGTCGTACGGGGGTCCCGTTACGGATCACGATCCGTCGTGGTCGGCAGACGGCACGAAGATCGCGGTCGTGCGTCAGCCGGAGCCCGTCTACGGCGACTTCGAACGCGCGCAATACGTCACTGTCGATACGAGCGATGGAACGATCGCACAAATCGTCGACCATCCATTCTTTGCCTATCCTGCATCCGCGCCGCCGGTCTTTGCTCCCAGCGGCGATACTCTCGCGTACACACACACCTGGGACGGTAAGCTGCCGTCGCGCGAAGACGTGTACGTCGGCGATCGCGACGTCTCGAAGTCGCTGGATCGCGACCTATGGTCGTGCGGCGCCGGGCGCATTGTGTGGCAGCCAAGAATGCTCGTCGCCGACCTTATGGACGGCGTCGCGCAACGGCTTTACAAGATCGACGAAGACGGCAGCGCGCCCCAAGCGCTCACGCCGCTCGGCGGAAGCGTGCAGGCGTTTTCGGTCGCGCCGACAGGACGTATCGCTTACGCATGGTCAACGCCCGAGGCGCCGGCAGATCTCTACGTGCTCGATCCGGGCCATGCGCCTCGCCGCGTAACGCATTTTGGCGTCTTGGGCGATCTCCCGATCGCGACGACGCGCCTGCTGACATGGCAATCGGCCGACGACCACACGCTGCACGGCCAGCTCACGGTGCCCTCCGGCGTCTCGGCGGCCACGCCGCTCGTGCTGGAGCCGCACGGCGGCCCGCAGTGTGCGGACGATGCCGCGTTCTTTGGATTTGCGCAATATCTCGCGACGCATGGATACGCCTACTTCCGGCCCGATCCGCGCGGCAGCGACGGATACGGGGATTGGTCGTACAAAGCGATTGTCGACAACTGGGGTGAGGGCCCGATGGCGGACGATCTTACCGGTATCGACGCCGCATTCGCGAGCGGCGTCGGCAACCCGCGTCAACTCTACATCGAAGGCGGTTCGTACGGCGGGTACTTGACCAGTTGGATTGTCACGCACTCGGATCGGTTCAGAGCCGCGGTCGCCCAAATACCGGTCGACAACATTTTGACCGAATACACGCTCTCGGAGAGTCCCAACATCGTGCGCCGCTTCTTTGGTGCGAAGCCCGCGCTGGACCAAGCGCTACTTGCACGCGAATCTCCACTGACTTATGCAAAAGATGAGCACACACCACTGCTCGTAATGATCGGGCTGCTCGACAAGACGGCACCCTATACGCAGGCGATCGAGTTTTACAAGACCGTCGCCGAGCATGGCACCGACGCACGCCTGCTCGCCGACGCGAATGCGGCGCATGGGCCGGACGACCCGCAAGGAATCGTCTTATGGATGCAAGCGACGCTCGCGTGGCTCGTCGCGCACGGTGCGCCGGCGCTTCCCGGCGCGGTGATGCCGAAATGATGGATTTTTTGCGGCGCAACTTGGACGGCTACATCGAAGAACTTTGCTCGTTCGCGCGAATTCCGAGCGTATCGAGCCAGCATCGGGGAATCGATGACGCGGCGGCCTGGGTGCGCGAGGCCTTGCGCGGGCGCGGCGTCGACGCCGAGATGCGCCCGACCGCCGGCAACCCCGTCGTCGTCGGTTCGATAGGGAGCGCCGCGCGCACTGTATTGCTTTACAATCATTACGACGTGCAGCCGGCAGAGCCGCTGGAAGCCTGGACGTCGGCGCCGTTCGAGCCGCAACTGCGCGATGGAAAACTCTACGCACGCGGGATCATCGATGACAAAGGCGAGATCGTCGCGCGCTTGGCCGCACTCGACCTCCTGCGAGAACGATACGGCGAGAATCTGCCGCTTCGCCTCACGTTCTTCGTCGAAGGTGAAGAGGAGAACGGTAGCCCGAATCTCGAGCCATTCGTCGCCGCTAATCGCGAATTGCTCGCCGCGGACGCGTGTATTTGGGAAGCGGGCAGCACCGATGGCGAGGGACGACCGCAAATATGGCTCGGCGTGCGCGGGCTGCTCGCCGTGGAGCTCGTTGCGACCACGCTAGTACACGACGCGCACTCCGGATGGGCGCACGCTCTTCCAAACGCCGCTTGGCGCCTGCACGCCGCCCTTGCGACATTGCGCGATGAGCAGGACAACGTCGCCATCAGCGGGTTCTGCGATGACGTGCGCGGGCCGTCAGCGCGGCAACAGGAACTGCTTGCCGCGATGCCCGACGAACTTCCCTCCTACCGCCGCGAATTTGGCATTGCGCGGACACCCGGCGGCCGTGAGGGCATCGCGCTGCGCGAAGCGGTCTTCGCGCCAACGTGCAATATCGCGAGAATGTGGAGCGGACATACCGGTGCCGGAACCAAGACGATTATCCCGGCGACCGCGCACGCGGCGATTGATTTTCGGCTCGTGCCGGATCAGGATCCCGATCGTTGCCTTGCCGCCTTGAGGGCGCACCTCGATGCCTGCGGCTTCGAGGACATCGAAATCCTTTCGCCCGAGCGCGGCCAGCGCGCCGCCTGCAGCGACCCCGACCACCCGTTCATTCGCTGCACAATTGACACGCTACGCGAACTCTACGCGGCTGAGCCGCTCGTCGCGCCGATGGTCGGTGGGACGGGGCCCGCGTCGGTCGTCGCCCACTACCTCGGCGTGCCGTTTGCAAGCATCGGGTGCAGCTATCCCGGCGGCCGCAAGCACGCGCCGGATGAGAACATCCGTCTTGATGACTTCGTTCGCGGCGCTGCGGCGATTGCGGAAGTGCTCGAACGCTACGGGCGCGCTTCGGGAAGCGCTCCGAGTAAGATCGCTTCGACATTTGCCAAGTGAATGCGCGTCGCATTCTTGGCGCCGCGAAGATCGCGACGCTCGAGAGAGTCAAGGAGGGCAGCATGGTCGTTCTTGGAGCAGTCCCTCAACGCGTTAAGCGATCGCTGCAAGTCGGGCATGCGCGCCACTTTCACGCTGTGCGCGATCACCGCTTTAGCCAGAAGTGGATTTCCGCTCGCATCGTAGACGCGCTCGTGAAACTCACGGTGGGTCTTGACGAACGCGGCGGGCTCGCGTTCCTTTCGCAGCGCTGCTTCGAGTTTGCGAAGCGACTTGAGCGCCGTCGCGTCGATGCGTTCGAGTACGAGCCCGATGGCTCCGGTCTCGAGAATGCGGCGCACTTCGTAGAGATCGCGCAACGCTTGGGCATCGAGCGAAGCGACGATTGCGCCGCGGTTCGCACGGTAGTGTATCAATCCTTCGGCTTCGAGTTGCCGCAGCGCTTCTCGCAACGGACTTCGGCTCACTCCGAACCGCGCGGAGATATCCTCTTGCCCGATTGCCTGCCCGGGAGCAAGCCTGCCGTCGAGGATCTCGTCGCGCAGACGCGCAGCAAGAACGTCGACCGTGCTCAGCGCGCGCAGCGTCACGGGCGCGCCGCCGTTGGAACGTAAGCGGAAGGCGTGCGTTGCAATGTCCGATAGGAAGCCACGTTTTGCATGATTGCAGACATGAATACATTACGCCTTTTTGCCGGCGCGCAGTTGCAGCACTCCTAACGGCGGCTCTGCTTCTTGCGGCTTGCAGTCGCGGGGCGCTCGTGCGGCACGATGCCAATACGCTGGTCATCGGCGTCCTGGAAGAGCCGGATCGCCTTGATCCGTTGCTGGCGAATCTGTTCGAGGACAATAATGTCTTCGCGCTCGTGTTCAACGGTTTGGTCAAGTTCGATCGCCGCGGTGCAATCGTGCCCGATCTCGCAACTGCCGTCCCCACGCGTGCCAACGGCGGTATTTCGGTCGACGGAAAGACCCTGACCTATCATCTTCGCCGCGGGATCCGCTGGCAAGATGGAGCGCCCTTCACCTCGGCTGACGTGCTCTTCACGTGGCGCGCCCTTGTTGACCCTCGCAATATCGTGCCCGCTCACGGGCCCTACGATCACATCGTCGCGATCGAGACTCCAGACATGTGGACGGTGCGAGTGCGGTTACGCGCACCGTTCGCTCCGGCCCTCACGCTGTTTGCGGGAGACAAGCAGGGGGCGATCGTTCCGGCGCATCTGCTTGAAGGCGTCCGCGATTTGGGTCGTTCCAATTTCGAGACTGCGCCGATCGGCACGGGACCGTATCGCGTCACGGCGTGGCATCGAGGTGACTCGATTGAGTTGGAGCGCTCGCCCTTCGCAAGCCCTCGGCCGGCCTTCGCGCGCATTCGGATCGCGCTGTTCTCGAATGAGCAAGCGTTGGTCAATGCGGTTCGCACCGGCGAAGTCGACGTCGCGCTCGATCTCACCGAAAGCAGCGCAGCGCTGCTGTCGAACGATTTGCGCGTACGCGTGCGATCCACGCCCACGTATCAATTCGAGCATCTCACGTTCAATCTGCGGCAGGGAAGCGGACCACAGACCGACGCCTTGGTTCGCCGCGCCTTCTCCGAAGCGATCGACGTCAAGGGCTACGCGCGCGTGGTGTTCCGGGGACGCGCGGGACTGGCGCCGCTTGACCAGGCTCCCTGGTCTTGGGCGCTTGATAGCAACGTGAGATTCTTGCCTTATGACCCGGTGCGCGCACGTCACGAACTCTTGCGGGCAGGCTACCACCTGCCAATAGCCTTGACGATCGTAAGCACGGCCGGCAACGACGCGCGCAGTCGTCTCGAAGTCCTGATGCAGAGTCACGCCGCGCGTGCCGGCATCGCGCTTGCGATCAAGAATCTGCCGGCCAACCTTATGTTGGCGCGCGCTGAGGATGGAGGCATCCTTTCCGGCGGCCGCTTCGAAATCGCGCTCTTTACGTTCGCTGCGACATCTCCCGACCCGGACGACGAACGCTATCTGGCGTCAAGTGCGATCCCGCCCAACGGTATCAATATGGGTGCGTATAACGATCCGGCCGTCGATCGTTTGGAACGTCAGGCCGTTTCGACCTACGACCTTCGGACACGTGCGACGCTCTACGCAAAGATACAGCGCACCCTCATCGAGGGTCTGCCGCTTTACACGCTCGCCTGGACGCCTTCGACGGTCGTCTCCCGCCGCGGGATCACCGGCGTTGAGCCTGTCCCTGTCGGAAGTGCGCTAGCCGGCATCGCTGCCGTGCGGGAATGATCGGTCCGATGCAACGCATCCGCGTCATCCCGGGATTCCGGTTCAAATAACAGGCATTGTATACACGTATGCATAAATTGCCCTGAGTTCTGGCGACGCTCGCTTACGGACCATCGCCAGCTGCTCAAGGCGTGCAGCGCCAAAGACGTTCGCCACGCGGAGCGTCAACGTCAAGCATCTCAATCACCTGGAAGCCGTCTTGATCGGAGGATTGGCGTAACAATGAACCTGCTTGCAATCGCGATCGTCGCAGGCCTCGCGTACTCTTCCCCGGCAGCGCACGGCAAACATGAACTGGACGTGTATCGTCCGACGAACGCCTCGGGGGCGCCGGTGATCGTGTTCGTGCACGGCGGGAGCCTCGAGAGCGGCGATCGCTCCGAGTTTCGCGCGCTCGGTAGGGCGCTCGCGCTGCAGGGGTATGTAACGATTATTCCGTCGTACCGTTTGTATCCTACGGCAACGGTACGGGGCTGCGTGGACGACGTCGCGCGAGCACTCGCGTGGACCGTGCGCAACGTTTCCCGCTACGGCGGCTCACCGCAGCGCATCGTGCTAATGGGTCACTCCGCGGGCGGTTACTTAACCGCCATACTCGCGTTCGATCCGCGCTATCTCCGCGCCTTGGGCTTGGATGCATTTCCTGCGCGCGGCGTCTTCGAACTCTCGGCGGATTATTCGAATCGCGATCCCGACCCGGGCGAGAGCGCGGCCGACATTACGGTCGACTACCACATCTACGGCGAGACCGCCGAGGAGCGCGACGCGAACTCGGTGTATCGATACTTGCACAAAACGGTGCCCCCGGTGCCCTTCCTAGCAGCGTGCGAGTCCATCGATCCGGGAACGCAGTGCATCGACCGAGATCACTTCGTCGCGCTGATGAAGGGGCTGCGCAGCCCCGTGCAGTCGTTCACTGAGGCTCACGCTACGCACGATGACCTGGTTCGCCGCGTTGCAGTGCCGGGAGATCCGCTCAATACAATTCTTCGGCGGTTTGTAGAACGATTCGCCCGGCCATAGTCACTACAACAAACGGCTTATCTACGCGCCTGTGCGTGGCGTGCCCATCGCTGGCATTCGCCTCAAAGCTGGTTATTTGCATACTCGAGAGCGATCCTGTCGGCCCCGTACATGCCTGATTTACGTACACCCAACCAAATTGGTTAGAATCTAATCTGGGGTCAGGACGACCGCCCTGGCGTTGGTCGCAACGCCACTTACCAGAACCGCAGGAACGATCGCGTCCCGGCGCGTGGTGTACGAGCGCATAGGTTGAGCGCTTAGCGCGTGACCACGGCGGAAAGTCTGTGCGTCTGGTTTTCGCACGGTGCTGAGTCCTTCGAGCTGCATATAGCGCCGTTGCAGCTGCCACTCGTCGTTCTGCTCGAGAAGTAACGCGCCCACGAGCCGCACGATCGCGGCGTCGTTGAGGAAGATGCCAACGACGTCGGTGCGGCGCTTGATCTCCGCATTGATTCTTTCGAGCGGATTGGTCGAGGCGATCTGCGTGCGATGTGCCTTCGGGAAGGTCATGAACGCGAGAACGTCCTCACGGGAATCCTCCATCATCGCCCCGAGCTTCGGCTACTTCACTCGCAACTGATCGACAACAACGTTCCACTGCTCCGTAGCTGCCTTGGCATCGTCTTGCGCGAAGACCGTGTTGATCAAAGCCAACACAATCTGGCGTTGCCCTTAGCCAGCGAAGGCCAGGGCGTTGCGGATGAAGTGCACACGGCACCGCTGCCACGTCGCCTTGAAGACTTGCAACGGCAGCTTTGAGGCCAGATGCGCATCGGAGATGACAAGCCTGACCTGGAGTCCGGCGGTCTGGACCGAGGTTAAGGGCGGCTACACACCGGCCATCCGATATGCCGTGCGATCGGGCGCGCGTCGCGCATTCGTAAAGATCGCCACAACGCCGCTCACGGTGACGATGCTGCGTCGAGAGATCAAAGCTTATAATGCCGTCTCGGGGCCGTTCTGCGCGAAAGTTTTCGGCTGGTACGACGATGCAGATCAAACGCTCCTATGCATCGAGGATCTCAGTTTGGCTCATTGGCCTCCGCCATGGCGTGACAAGCACATCGTCGCGGCCCTCGAGACCATTGATCAACTGCACAAGACGCCTGCGATGCTTCCCAGCTACGATGCCGTTCATGGCTGGCACAGGCCGGGCTGGTGCGTCGTGTCAAGTGACCCGTGGCCGTTCCTGTCGCTTGGACTAGTCTCGAACGCCTCGGTTTTCGCGCGAGCGGCCGGAGAAAGTTGGATGACCGGGGCGAGCTCATCGCGCATCCTAACGGCTTCTTTAGAATCAGCGTAACTTGTCTGGGAAGACGACGATTACAACGACGCGCGTGCTCTTGCGCTTTTTTTTACTAACCCCATTTCTCAGCAATTTGCACCGAGGGAGTTTGATGAACACTTCCTTTGAGCAAACCGGCGCACCAGGTCGGGAAGCGAACGTAATTTGAGCGGATAGGTTCATTACGAGATCGCGTGGCTCCCGAAACCGACCCCGATATGTTGTCTATCGGTACGCGTCGAAGACGCGCTCCAACGGGTCGGACACATCCAACTGACCCCTGAGCTTCGAGCTCGGCCAAAAGATCGATGACCGACCCCGCTCCGCTATCCCAAG
>JAABUO010004579.1_pt1 | contig 16282 bp, 13 predicted proteins | sample 5559291 | NCBI WGS metagenome assembly JAABUO01 (sample SAMN10711878, study PRJNA513372) | rock metagenome | isolation source: Antarctica rocks | place: Antarctica: Victoria Land, Finger Mt sud
AGCATACGATTCTGTATCCGTCTAGGTGTAAGATGAGGGTTTAGCTTTGACCAGCCAGATATATGAACTCCTGAGGTTTTCCTTTGAGATGCCGAAGAAGGCGAAATGGCCTTGCGTCCGTCCAAATCCAACGTTTCTTTCATCAGCGCACATAGTTTTCTTACTTTCTGTTCATATTATCTTTTTCATCTTGGTTAATCATAGCAGATCTCTATGTTTTAAACCCGCTACATGATCTCAAAAGGCTCTTAGCTACTGGTATTATTTGACATTGCTTCTCAAGATATTCTTACAGTTTGGTTGTTGCAGGGGAAACCACAGTCCCACTTGGTGCTCTCCATGCTTAGACTGGCAAAGTATCGACATCGACGACCGCTGCCGCATGAGAGTTATCCGAAATTTTCTCCTCAAGTAATTTCCCTTATACTACATGATTTTCAGAACAACTAATCTCAAATTACTGTTGTCGCATTTTTACATCGGGAATAGAGTTATCCTCCAGGAACAACGATATCGTATACGTTTGGCGCACCTACACGGATCACGAAATGTATCCCGATGTTGGCAATATTTTGATTGCTATTACCTGGCAGTTCTGTCTTTCATAGCCACGGTCGATCATATTTCGATGATCGTCGGTGCACCTTAACCTATCTCTCCACTCTATCTTTCTCAAATTTTAACAAAATCGCGTAACGTTCGTTCATCTTAGAGAAGCCGCATCTCGTGTTGGATAGCATACATTGTAAACATGAGTCACATCCTTTTCTAGGTTCAAATGTTGCCTCGTTCTCAGAGTATGCAGAGAGACTTTGGCGCGACGTCGCGATCGGACCGCCTATCTCATCATCCTGGCACTGCCTTCAACCCCAGGGCAGAGTATACAATAATATTTGGGAAATGCGGTGCTGTCTATCACTGGTTCTAAATATACTATTAGTTTGTGAAGGATTCGATGAAACATCCGACAATCCTACAGAGGTGGCGCAGTCAGGCAGAAGCACTTCGAAACACTAATTGTGGTATATACCACAACATTGTCCTTCCCCAGAGAATTGATTATCTTGACACATCCGATATTACTGTTTGCCTAAACACGAAAGATGAAACTATTCCCGATATTCGTCGCTGTGGGGGTGACGCTGCTGCCGTCATTCGTGTATGCACGCCTGGATCCGCAAGAGCTTAGTTTGCTCACGATGGTCACGAATTATACCTTTCGTTCTATTTGCAAGGACTTTGAAAACCCGGATCCCTATTTTGACGAAGCGGTACGCAATCCTAATCCGACGAAGTTGGACTAATCACCAAGACTAACGGGCCGGATCTCGTAGGCACTATACAGATACGTGGTCGACTACGCTCAAGATCTCAATTCCTATTTCCTAGCAACACGCAGCGATGATGGTACAGATGGTAACCCTCACCCTCTTGAGCTTCCCTTGCCCTCCACGTCTTCCCACCAGGGGAAACCTCAATTTTGAGCCTTTGAGCTGATACCGCACGTCATCGCTGGCAGAGAGATCTCAAAAGCACTTATCTCAGAGCCAACGTTCTCAACGACGTCCTGACAGATTCGATTGTTTGGACTTCGAATACGATCTGAGAAGTGTTTGTAACCCCTTGCCTGTTCCTCAATTTCGGCTCTTCGTTCCCTGTGGATATAAACATCACTTCTGACAGTTTTCCCTACTCGCAGTTTTCAGAAAGCTTCAAGGTACAACCTTCCCGGCCCCTTACCAGCTCAGACATTTATTCAACAGACTAACTTGAATGAATCAGAACATGACGTACGCCATTTCTGAAAAGGTCAGTAGTCATGCACATGATATCACACGCTCTACTTGTAATATGCTAAGGCAACTACAGTGCTACCGCCAGTGTGAGCCTCACGGCTATGTCTACAACGCAGCTTCTCAGTTGCAGCGGATTTATGAACGAAACTACATAGGGGTAAGTTCGCCTTTGGCAAAAAGCCCCCGCCATTTATCTGTTTTTTCTCCAAAAAGTTCCACCATTCAAAAGCCGGCTTGCCCTTTGCCCCTTCCCCTTGCCTATCTCTTACCTCCACCAATCACTCTTATCCCATTGTCTATCTCCTACCCCTGACCATCTCCCCTTCCCCCTCTCCCATAATTACTCATCCACCCCTCCACCTTCAACTACCACTTTACCGTTACCATCTCCTCCCACTGCACCACCATAACTTTACTATCCTATCCCACTATACCACAACAACCATCACCATCACGTTTTACCACCACGGCGCACTATAGAAATAAATGGGACTTCGCAGCGAGATGCTCAGCAAAAGCTTGTCCCACTTATTTCCATGGTGAACCTGCCACCACAACATCACCATCTCCTCCCACTACAGCACCCCAGAACAAATCCACTCCCCCCCTGGCATCACCACCAGATCAGACCCCTCCCCCTCCTAACCCACCGATTTCGTGCACTCACAAAACCCACCAGTCCTTCTACGCCCAAGTCCGCGAAATCCAAGCGGTGGCCGGCTGCCGCTTCAACGACTACTTCTTGATTGAGAACGAGCGCGCGATCGACTATGCGAAAGTGTGGATCGAGACTTTTCAAAATGGGAGGAGGCCTTGCGGGGGGTTTGGAGGGTGAGGAGTTGAGGTTATGGTAGTGCTAGGGGGGCGACAACTAGAGACAAGGTAACGCGCAGGGAGAAGTGGAGTGTGGTTCGAGTGTTTTTGTTCCGTAGGGATGTTTGTAAAAGCGGGAACGATCGGAAATCTTCCTCGACCGTCTTCCGCCACCGCTTACCTCTTCCACCAGCACCCCTCCACCAGCACAGCGCCCTTAACTGCAAACCGCAAACTCAAAACTCAAGACCCAAAACTTGAAAACCCACCCTTCCTCCCCCAACGGCACATGCTAATACAATCAAACCACTCCCACCACAAGCGCCTCGCCCTCCAACTCCCCATACCCAAAACCCACGCACCCCCCACCACCATCCCCAATCGACAAAAACCTACTACAAACATCTCTTCTCCTAGCGTAACTAGCCTCTATACATTCTTATCCAGCCAGGACCGCACCTCATGCATCAGCCACGGACCGAGAACACTCAGCTTTGACCAGAGTTAATTTTTGTTTATTTGTATTTGTATGATTTGCATGTTTGCCAATTTTGAAATACAGTGCTCGAGGTTGTAGTCACTCAGCAGCGCCCACCACCCCCCCCCGGAGAGTCTTCTTAGTTACGTCGGTCATGGGGTACTAATGCATTTCATTTGAGGGCGTGGGGTTTAGTAGGCATGACGGGCATGCTATGAGGAATAGGGAAAGGTGATGTTTGCTTGTGGGAGGCATTTGGGGCAGAGGTGGAAGGGGTGAGGTTATGGTGGTGGGGTATTGGTTGCTGTTTGCTTTGCGCAATGCCGAGTGTGATGGTGCTTCCTCATGAGGAGTTGTGAGTTCTCATGAATGCGTTGGGGGATCAAAGAAAAAAGAGCTTCAGCTTTGTGATAAAAATGTTGGAGAATTCTTGTCGGCGTCTTGCACGATATTGAGATTAGCGGCATTTCGGTATTGCGAGAAGTGAAGCTGTGATATGATATCTCTCAGGTCTGTTTGAGAGCCGTTGCGCGGAGTAAAGCCGTCGTTTCAGGTAAACGATCATAGTAGCAAGACACTCCTTGCTGTGTTGTTGCACGATGTTTCCTATGACATGATTCCTTACAGTAAGGATATTGATCGCGGTACTCGCGAAGTCGTGGCTGCATTGCGTATGGAAGGCAGGAGTTCCAGGACTCAATAGACGTGGAGTTAAGGGCAAAATGTCTGGATATCCCCCTATTTCTATTCCTATATCCCACATCCTTGGATTCCCCAGTCTCACATTTCCAGCAAGAAGCGTCACAGGCTCGAAGACTACCTCATCACAGACTCGGTCCCATTATACTCGCGCTCTAAGCGCGCGGTCAAAACCTCTCGGTTCTTGTGTTACCTTAAGTGACTGTTATTTGAAGCCTTAGGCTACCTCCTGTGGATCACGATGTAAGCCTGAATTCCCAGAACTTGGCGGCCTCAGGCAGTCAACAAGGCAAATGCGCAGCCCAAAAATAGCCGATATTCTTGGGGCTGGGTTGCTCCTTGTGTAACCTCACAAGGCTGCGAACCACCCGTGCGTATGTGTGCCTGTTTCGGAGAGCACCCCACTCACTTACTATATAGATTGTGTCAGCACCTTGTCTCTGAGACATACATCCTGCCCCCCACCTTATCCAGACCAGAATCGCCTTCCGACCAACTTCTGTCGCCTGCAGCAGGATTTTTCAACTCTTGGTTGGTACTGTAACGCACGAGGCCCACGATTGAGCACACACGCATCCTGCCCTAAAGCCATCATTAGCATTTCACACCTCCCCCGTCACATACTTTAGAGATGGTGATCATGTCGCTCGGATCCTCTCACCAACCGTGCGACCCCTCAAACGCCGCTTTCGTGTCTTTCCTTTTTTTCTTCGCCTTCTTGCTGCAGCCTGATTCCGACTTTAAAGGTGTCATTCCGCCATTCTATTCCATTAATCTGCCCACCAATTAGGCAACCTTCAGTGCGAGTTCAAACCCCGGCTTCGTGTTCAGTGGCGTGGTGAGTGGAGTATCGTTTTGGTTACTTGAACAAGTCATGAGTCGTCGACTCGCGGCACAGCAGTGCGCCAGACTAGCTGCCTTTTACCCCTTCACAGTAAATACAGTTCCGTATATGCCATGACGGTGACTTGACATTTCATCTTTGCATTACCTGCTGGTCTTTCCGCGGCCCTGCGTCTCCAGCATGGTTCGTGGAATATGACGCACGGAACCGAGAAATGATTATCTCGGAAATAGTCTTTGAACCTTCTTCGCGGATTCCAATTCCTAGAACCGGGTATCCACCAACCACTTGTTCGGACTCCCTGATTTGCTACCTCATTGTTCCAACACCGAACTTGCTCTCGTCCATCCTCCCGTGCCCTGCTTGCTCTACATACCTACATTCTAAGACGTTTGCCTGTTATTCCCCACTTGAACATGAGCACCAAGTAGCCCACAGCGCTCAGTGTGTTGCCTTGAAGGCCATTGTTCCAATAGCGAGAGAAGACATAGGTCAAAGGAAGCTACCTACTTCAAGACCTGGTTCCCACATCAGTAGCCTTGTTCGGGACACACCGTATAACGAACCAATTGCCTCTGCATGGCTCCAACAACGTGGTGCGGGGGCGGTCGCTCGTATCTTCTACCTGCCTCCCTTACCCCAACGCCAGGTCTTGCAAGTCTTGCCATACATTGCTTCAAAAGGCAACCACATCCTTCTGGATTTCAAAATTATTACCTGTTGCCTTCTATTCCGTCTTCTACTCCAAAGTCTGACCGGAGAAGCGAGCTGACCAAGCTGCGCGCATGATTATGCCTGCGCGTAGCCGACTCTTGACGTACTTGATGCATTCAATGTGCCAGCGAATGCCCTACCAAACAACCCAAGTCTTTGTCTTCACTCCTCTTAATGGCTCGATAATCAACTCTGCTTAGCTTGATCCCTGTTTCTTATCAAGCAAAAGCCAGAAGTGCCAGCGATGCACCCTGCAGTAAAAAGAGCGCCTCCACTTGTCTCTAGCAAATCACCGGATCATGTTCTATCACCTTCTAATGCCTATCACCTACAGTTGGCATTGATGTCTTTCTAAACTCCACATCTACTCCACAAGAGGGAGATTGAACCTAATATCTTGATTGACACCAATTACATTTCCCAACTTCCCGCCTCATGGCTTCAGTACCACGTCCAGTCCGTGGGTGGCTCGCAAGCTTGAATGGTTTCACCACGGTTCTCACAATCGAAACGACGCACCAGCAGCCTTTTCTTTGCTCCTTTGCAAGCTGCTCCACCCAAGGCTGATCCTATGCCGCTTTCTTTCATTGGACACATCCGTGCCGTGATTCGTAGACCTTATATTTGCCTGTAAAGCTGCTTTGGCCGTTACGTTCGTCAGTGATCAAGAAGCACTTTGCCAAGTCTCACCACCCGATACCTTGTCGTATCTTTCGAAGCTACTTCGTGGCCCTAAGCCTCTGCGTACGAATTTACCGGACCGTTGTCCAATGCACTCAAAATCAGGCCTTTTTCTCCCACAGCACAAATATTTGCTCTTAGCGGCTGACGCCTTGTGATGAACCCCCCACACACCTTCCAGCATTTTCACAGTCCTGGACATCCTTCGTCGAGTGAAGGATCAAGCCATCCAGTCATCACCTGAAGTCGCTAGTTTCCTTTATCGCCTACTAAGTTCCGATAAGATGGCAGATGAAAAATCAAATAAGCACAGGACCTGTTTCGAGGTCACAAGATCATACTCTAGGTATAGCTTATGAGCCGATTCTTCTGTAACTTTTTGCCGTTTGATATGCGGTCTCATCCGAGATCCGACTGACCGAAAGATGTATTAGCCGGTCGACGGGAAACCAAATATAAAATGAGCGATTTAAACGTGTCGTTGACTTGCGCGAATTTCAGCCACTTTCCACAACAAGGAGTACATCCGCAATGCAACTGCATCGATCGCCTTCTGGTATGTACAGCTACAACATCTCTGGAGATCTAAAGACTTTCAGAGCAAGAGACCAACAAAGAAAGTCCAGGCGAATCCCAAGTAGCCTATGTTTAGTAGTTGCAATAGTACCAACTTAGGTCTAGGCTGCTCAATGTGTGGCTCTGCGTGTCTGCCCGCACATGTTTCACGCGAATGAACCGCTTACCCACGTAGTGATGTCTACTGAAACATCTTTCTGCCTGCTCAAGCATCTCTAAGATGCCTTCGTGTGTTTCCATGCCGCCTAGCGGTTGACTGAACACTAACACGAAATGTGCAGCAAAAGATGCATAGAGCTCGCCCAGGCAATACAGCAGAGCCTCAGCCCAATGCACTCATGGGACGTAACTTGAGGCCTGAATGTTCGTAGCGCGATGAGAAGAACTTCTGCAATCCATTATCAGCAATGACATTCTAAGGGAAATCAAGCGCAAGAACGATAACAAAATCAGCGTCTGATCGTGGATGGCGTACACATGGTACGATATGAAATGTGCGGCACGAGGCGAGATCATGCCATTCGCCTCACTATTTTTTCTGTGGCTTCCCGCCGGAAAGCTAGATGTTGGATGTGGAGGGAGAGAGGTCAAAATTGTTGGTGGTTCACATCATCCGAGGAGTTTATCGACGACCGTCTGATATTGACCTTCGTAATCTTGAGTGTACCAGTAAAATGTAGCGATTGCGTTAGGCTGCACTTGCATCTTTGAGATAGCTGGGATATAGAAAGGCCGACAGCTGAAGATTGTCAGTTATCAGATTACTGTACTCTGTAACGATTGCCATTCGGGCATTACTTGATCGAGCTTCCCAGAACAGACCTCGCCAGAGTTGTAAGATTCGCCAATCATCAAGCAACTACAAACTTTAGCCAAGTTCAAGGTATAGAAAGTTATTTTTCTCAGCGATGTCCGTACGAGTCGTTGCACCAGTTGGATTAGCGGCTTTTTATCATGTGTCGAAAATTGCAATCAACAGATTGTAATAACTATCAAATCCCATGCTTCAAACCCTTGATTTTTGTATTTTGTAGGTTAGAGCGGTAGAACATCAAAGCTTGCAGTTAAAGCAATCATAGACTGTGAGCTCATCAGATAGTCAATGGACGCTCCCAACGCCAATCTCTTGCATTCTCATGTATACCATCCGATCGAATGAAAGTCATTATTCTTGGATCCCGTCAAACATCGTGCTAATTTTACAAATCATATATCCACGTCGACGGAATGAAGATGGGAACCCCGGGCTTCGAGCTCGTTGTTCCTCGTATATATAGGGCTAGAGGCCAAAGATTCAATGAGTACAATCCATACACCAATCCTTCGACAAACAGATCGTATTCGGCTTCGGATTTCTGTTTGTGGATCGACACTGTAATAATGTGAGTTGCTTGTCCTCAACCGTCAGTCTTGAAAATTGTCCTGGAGAATGTCAAAATCTAGTACATCCTTCGATAGCTGTAACTTACCCGGATAGTCTTTTATCCAGGGAGTGCATAGTGGTATTAAGTGGGGGATGAGTTAGCGACGACCCTGGCAGAACCCAGGACAAGGCGTTCTGCGTGGCAAGGAAGTGATCTGAACAGCATCCCTTTATTTGTAGCCCACGGAGTAATAGTACCACAACTATAGAACCCGCCCACCTCCAGATAGTCAGCGTCTTATGATTCAAATGTTGATAAACCTGACTCCATTGAATCGGGTTTATCAAAGTCGTTCATTGCTTCGAGTTTGTTGAGGTCTGAGATGAATGTCTGGTGATATACCTTTGGTGGAGAGACACTTTCGGGTACAACCACTTCGTTGTTAGAATAAGATAGGAAGTCTGAGGCCACAGGTTTGCCAGGGGGGTTCCTGAACTTGGTCCCCTCTGACCTCGAGTCATTTATTTCGACGTCGTTTTCGCTCTGGTGGATATCTGCACTTCGATGCAAATTGCTGGTAGCACTGAAATACTGATTGAGCTGACTTTCGGAAAGCTTGGCGTCATCAGCCTCAGCCTTAACGACTGTGTGTCGAGTGTTTGACATGGCAACATCGTGATCGTAAGATTCAGCTAACGTCTCTGGGCTATCATCCGTTGTCACCATTGGTGTATGAAGTAGTGCTAATCCATATTCAGTGATTATAAATTTGTAGGATTCCTTATCAAATTTAATCCATCGATCGAACTGAACCACGTTAGCTAATTGATTCCCGTCAAGGACTTGATAGACGAACAGAAGCTATGCGTAATCCGAGCCAAAGTATTCTCTCCGCACGCGGTGCAGCCATTGACGGTAGCTCTAATGCACGCTCCTCATCGTCTATCATTGCCTCTTGGAACCAGTCTTTGGGGAAATGGTTTTGGCAGTATACTTGACCACGCAAGACGAAGTCCTCGGGTAACGGCCGCCCCATACCATCACTGGGCTTGGGAAATCCATCTCCCCAAACTCTTGGAGTCATGGTCTCAGGCTTTGCTAATGTATTGAGAAAAGAACAGATCTCTCCCCAAGGAACATCTCGTTCCACGTATCTCATAGCTTTCTCCACAATCACAAGACTCCAAAGGAAAACGAACGAAACGTGTATGAGAGGAAATACATTCCTGTCGCCAATGCGCTGTAGAGATATTGATAGAGTAACGAAAGTGATACGTGAAGCACGGGTAATAACTAATTTTGAAGACTGAATATCGGAGGCGGTCAAATTGCTATGCGATGCATGACTTAATGAAGTGGGTGAAAAACGATGCGTAGCTTTGACGTTATCGATACACTCGGAATTAGAATGCACGGACCGAGGACTCGTTCTTTGATTCCTCTGGAAGTTGATTTCTTCGAAAGCAAGGCGGAAAAGTGACTTATGCAAGCCACGATGCTTCAGAGCCCCGTACTCAAAGAGGGCAGCAATATTGGCAACTGCAGCAAAGACGCCTTGTTCCTTAAATTTAGAAGTGACCCTTCCGATGTAGCTGTCTAGTAGTCCATTTTTCAATTGCTGAACAGCGTCGTCAAATTCGCTGAGCACGGCTCCGGAAAACAGGATTCCGTGGGCTTTTATAAAGACAAACTCCAAGGACGACGATCGATGATAAGCTGGATCTTTCCCATGAAGGATTGGTGTAAATAGGGTCATAATGCTTCCTCGGGCACTTTCAAAAGGCGTAATGCACGTCAGAGCTTTCGTGTACAAAGACTGCTGCTGCAAGCTGCTTGGACGAGCAAGAATGGCGAGATGATGATACAGTCGACCCACATTGGGACTCTTATCTGCAGCTTTGCTGTACCAGAATCGGGCTACTCCACTCCATACTTCTCGATCACGTGGGTCGTCGTCTTCGACAGCCATACGGTACCGAGCCAAATCCCCGAGACATTCGATCCATGTATCCTCAAATGTAGAGACTGTTTCGTAAAGAAGGGCCATCATGGAATACGCGATGTATATAAAAGCTAGCATATGATCGAGTGACTCCGGAAGCCTATGTCGAAGGACCTCCAAAAATGCATGGATCCCATGTCGCCACATCCTCGCTGGCATAGCATACTTGGCAGCCAATTTACTTAAAGCAGGACTTGCCGATGGATGTTGCGAGGCTAAGAAGAAGTCATGGTGTTCGTGCAATAACTGCTTATGAAGTGCGATCAGGGCTTGCCACTGGTCGTTACTAAGCTTGTTCTTTCGGGATGGATCTTTTTCTTGGGCCGCAGCGGATTGATTTTGATCCACCTCGATACATTTGTCCTCTACCATCACCAACCCAGCATAAATACCTTTGACTTCTACGACGAGCTGATCGTGGGAAATGGGCCTTGTCTCGGGCTGTGGGATCATGATCGGCTCAGGCTCCAGATCTATATCTGGGGTCATATGAGCATGATCAGTATCCCATCTAGCGTTGAGCCCATCGTTATACCTCAAGTGCTGCAGTGGAAGGTTGTCCTGTTCGTACTCAAGATTAGGAAGTAAATCGCCTTTACCATCAGACGCGGAGTTCCTCGAACGGGGCATATGGCCCTTAAAATTATTCATACGACGAGATGTACTTATAGGGTCCTGATGGGCACCTTTTCGGGCTGTAGGAACAAGACTTGGATTGTCTGTACTGGGGTCGAATAACCGTTTAGCAGACCCAGTAGGATTACGCCGAAAAGAGGAATCGCCGGCAACAATGGCTTCACGATCAAAATCAGGATCCCTACCAATTAGTGCTCCTCCAGATAGAGCTTTTGTGTGACGCACTTTAGGAGTGGCAATTCCAAGGTCATGCCTATCTGGCAACGGTTCGGACAGTCTCATGTCCTCTCCTGCTCCACGTTTCAATGGGTTGTAGGGAGTTGAAAGAGACCCCCCGGCACCCGAGGGGAGTTCAGCTGTTGGATTCGGTGATATGCTGAGCTTATTAATGCTATGGATGCCCTTTTCTGAATCTCGCGTAGGATTAGGCGCCGAGAATGGCCTTGAAGGAGAGGGCGATCTGATATCATCTCCAATATTTGGTCTTGTTGAGTCATCGTCTTTAGATGAAGGCTTCGACCCTATCGGTTCCGTAAGACGGACATTTTTGCGAGAGCTTTTCTGCCTAGATATGCTATAGCATCAGTATAGCTTTACAAGCCAAGACCTGAGGCATTGTTTGGTGGCGGCGAGCATGCGTAGATGTGTATTTGACTGAATCTGCAGGTAACAAAAGACGACGTACGCTCGATCACTCGCCTCCTGCCGGAATTGCTTTCGTGCCTCGGCCTCCCCTGCAGGTTCTGTATATCCAAGAGACTCAAGATGTGAGCTTTTTGCGTGTTGCCATAGCTTCGGCTCTTGTTGAAACTGTTCCGTGCACACAGGACATATATAGCCTCTGGCTGTTGAACGCTGAAAATCTTGGATCTTTCGTGCCAGGAAGTGGGGCTTGGACTTGTTGCTCATCCCTATCCCGGCCGTCAAGTGCTGATTGTATCTGTGAAGCAAACAAAGGCTCTCGTAAGCTTACTGACTCCTATCAGCACCGGTCTGGTTAAGATGACTGTGCGAGCTATTATGGCCAGCGGTGGGGGTTCGACCTCACCGATGCTGTTGTTGAGCCACTAGGGGACATTGAGTCCTTGTAACCGTTGAAGAGTGATTAGATGGCTCTAACAGGTTGGGAAATCTTCTGTCTGGTTTGGACTGCTCTTGGGAGCCTCCATAAATGCAGTTTCGCTAAGTGCGGCTCAAAATAAATGGTTCGCAAATCAGGCAACCAGGCAAAGATGTCTTATCGCCTTTCCTAATGCAGCAGCCTTTTAGGTTACAGCTTCCATTAAATTTGGTAAGGCAACTTTGGTGCGCCAGAGTCTTTCCGACCACTTTCCCCCATTCATTTATTGCCTCGTCTACTTTGTAAAGGCGGTTTTTTCAGGCTTCAAAACATTCCTACTCTACGGGTGTTACCCCATTACATTTACTGTTAAGCTTGTCCGTTCCACAAGCGACCCACTCAAAGAAAGTCTAAGGACGTATCATGAGGGAAAAGTCTGCTTAGTAAGCAGAGTGGCCCAGTGGCCCACAGAGGGGTTTACTTTTGGTCCTATCATTTGCAACGAAAACACACTCGTACATAAACGAAAAATCAAGGCTTTCTGCCACGAAGGAGCAGACACTTTGATACGTGACAAAGCTCACATCACATGACGCCAGCAGCTGTCTGCAATGAGGCGTACATCAGTCAACAGAGCAAGGCGCCTGAAGGAGTTGCACGATGGTCCACATACAAGTCTTTTCAGCCCAGGTGAACCCAACTCCCCTGAAATCTAATTTGAGGCAGCCCTTGGTTCCACTGCCAACCATATCCTCCTCGAAAGTAATCAAGGAATCTTCCTTTACATATTGGATTTCCTCATAACAGCGAGTGAGAAGTAACGCTGTTGTTGCCTTCTTTCAATTTTGTACGATCAATACTAACAAATACCTGTGATAACTTGTGAAGAAACATCCCCTCTTTTTCCTTCGATCCCAACAATTGTAGGTCTCTTGTGTGGTCAGCGAGAGAGAGCAGTAACAAATGTTAGGGAGTTATCGGTTTGCCAACAGATCTCTTTGCGTTCTTAGTGCTTTCAATGGAAGCTATACAACCTAAAGAGCATCTTCTAAGGCATTTAGTACGCGTTAACCAACTCCAACTTCGTCCGTGGACGAAACGACATAATTCAAGTTAGATGCCTTGTTGTATCAAACAGTGATATTTCTATCAGATGACCTGCGTGTCAGAGTTACGAGGTCAGCCTTGACTCAGTACAAGCCTGACTAATCCAAAGGGCTTTATTTTCCATTGTTATTTTATCCTCTGATTGAACATCGTCCATCGCGTTACCTCAACTACAACATGATCTAGGCACATACGTGTGAGATTGGTCTCTGTCGCCTACTGCTAGCATACTACATATTGTTTCATAATCAGTCGGGAGTCTAGGAGCCTAGTACACTATCCCTTTTGTGTGTAACGCAAACCACACCGCCTGACGACATCGGAGTCAAAGTGGATAGGACCTCTCAATTCCTCATGCAAGGTCGCTGGGCCTTAACTTACAACCTATAGTATGCAAGGAGCACGTACCCGGTGACACTACGTTTTTTGAAGAAATCCCAAGCTTAGTACGGAGCCGTGGGGTCGAACCAAGTAGATGAACATCAACACAAGTTAGGATAACTGATGATTATCGGGCTTACCTCTCCCAAGAACAGCCTCCCTGATTAGCGACGAGCACGTACTTTCTGATCTAGAAGAAACTTCGCGGGAGAAAGAAGATGGTTCGCCTTGCTAAGTGATAGCTGCAGAAAAATCTGCCACCATCAGCCGAGCTTGATATAGAGAAACCTTCAGTTGCGGCCAGAGCAGATCTTATAATCCAAGTTGGGCGATACTACGAGAATCATATCATACCGGAAATATCAATCGTAAACCCTTATATAAGACCTCTCAGAATAATCTTCGGTACTTCAATGGTTCTCATGGTGCTTTCAGTAAAGCACTAATTCTCGTTAGCTATCACCTGGGGCCGCTAGGCATGGCTGTCTATTCTGAAGTCTACTGTACGTCTACAAATCTCGTCTCTTCTTATATTTATCTCCACACGAGCTGCAACGGCTTTCCATTTGTTGCGGCGAGTGCGATGATTGATCACTCCACCAGATGAGCCACTAAGAGTCCACTTTTGGGACTTGTTACTGGCTCCGACTTGCGCTAGATTATCAGCGCGAGCTTATGCATTCAGGGTGAAGAAGCAACAGAGGCACCTGCCAAAGAGGTATGGATAGAAATGAACGAATCTCGCACTTACGTGGATTGATCCAGTGGTTTGGCGGTTTCATCGGGGCTGTATATTGTCATGGATGCTTTTCTTTGTATTCCAAGAGAGCAAATTTCTCCGTTTTTTCTTGGCAGTCAATAAGCCCCGTTTTCAGCCATCTGCCCGACAATCAGTTCGACAAGCGTGTTTCCGAAGGGAACAACCGCAACAAAAGTGTCGATGACATCTTGACAGGCTTCAAGTGGAGAAACCATTCGCATGCCCTTTGCTACTGTGAACGATGTTAAGTCCACTATACCCTCGTTTCTCACTGGGCCAATCTACTTTGTGTTCTTGTCCTATAACACCATGATCACGACATTCGAGGTGACATCGCATAAAGTATGCCTGCTTCTTGGTGGCGGAGGCGACGTATCTTCGTTGCCACCATATAACACCACACCAGGCTAGCAAATGTCTACCTCAGGGCATATATCAGCTGAAAGAGCAAGGCGAATAGAGGAGTCAAAAGACCCTCTATGTGCGAAAAATTTTCAGTTTTAGTAGGCCAGGTCAGTCCAATAACCATCCCTAAGCAGCGATTGGTTTATCAATATGGTTCATGTCACCACTGACGGCCGCGGATGTCTTAGAAGCGGCCATTCAATGAAACGCCTTTGCGCTAGAGACTTGCAAATATCCACTCAATCGTGTTCACAAGGTCTACGAGGAGCATGTGATACTATATCCTTGAAGTATCTATTTTCTGTACCGATGAGAACTTTTTCGCGATGTAACTCTAAAACCTACACACTACCGGGGAGGACTCGATTGATGCAGTATGGTTTGCCACAACGCCTCCCATTAATAATCTTCAAAGGCCAGATAACCCAGTCCATGATTTCTAGCAGACGGACCGATACATTCGCTTTGACCACTGCTCTTCCACTTTGCTGACCGCACAGGGGATCCACAGTCATCGCTACTTTTATACTGCATGAAGTCTTCTCTTGGCAACATCCCCTGATTCCTGAGATGCACGACGACCAAAAGGCTCTCTATAGCGTATCAGATGCGCTTGGATTTGTCTTGCATGTCGGAATCACGAGAGTCTCTAGCAGGATGGGTAATACAAGGTCCGTTTGGGATGGCTTCTGATGCCCTCTAGTACACGGCAGCAATAATGTGTACTAGTTCTGAAAAAGACATCGCTTCCGACGGTTCCCGCCGCCTTATTTCCATACTCCTGTGACTGACATCGGACCTACAGCCGATGCGATTTCGTAGAGTTCTCATCCATGGTGGGACTTTGAAGCCAGCAAGATAAGTGGGCCTTCAACATTGTGGATGATCCTACTGTACTAGACATGTGGCGATGATGTATATTATAGACAACACTTTGCTCAAAGAATTAGCTTGGGGGTTCCTATCAGTTGCACAAACCCTAACACTAGACTGTTCGATAATTCAACCGCTTACCTCTTTCACCATTTAATACTCTTCGAAGATTGGTCTCTAGCTTGTTTTTACCCCTTGAAAGTCATACCACAGTATACCAACCATTTGTTAGCTTCTTCTACGATCACGGATCTGTACTGTCATATGCTAACCTTGTATTCTGCTAAATTCTTGAGCATCAAAGACGGTGCTTATTGGGAACTTATGGGCATGGTAGTATAAAAGAATATACAGAAGCTAGGAGCTCAGTACAAATCCTGCATACAAGACAAGATCTGAACGCCAACACAGGAGACAGAGTTTAGAGCCACTGAGTTGCTCAGAACAACAAAAGCTTTTCACCACATGCAACCTCTGACGGTCGAAGAAGTTTCCTTATAACCAGCAACTATGGCACAGTCTCTCCATGCCAGGAAGACTGTATTGAAGAGACATGATCCTCGAAGGTAGTCTGTGTGTTTGACAGCATGCAATGCCACCTCATAATGGAACAACTTGAAATATCGATTCGAGTATCTGCGAAATACTTCTTCTCACATATAATTCATCAGAGCACTAGCCAGGAAACATGGAGCGTACAATAAGCCAGATCCTTCAGGGTAGACCGGTTTCGATGCGCGGGCAGATGGTGGCTTGTCTGTATAAAACCCTACCAAAAGTATACCCACCAAATTTCTTTGTCTACTGCCCATCCAGAGGGTTCCTACAGGACAAGCAACACGCAAGATATATATTTGTCTGTCAAACCTAAACCACCGCCCTCTCCTTTCGCCATTGTCTCCAACATTCATACCACCATTACCACCAACCTCCTTCCCCTACGTCCCCACCACTCCTCCGGCAACCCTTCACTCCTCATACCACCCACCACCCACCTCACCCCCAAACCAAAAAACCATGTCAACAACTCTCCCCTCCTCATCCCCAACCCCACCCATTCACCTCCCCCCCACCATCCTCTACCCCTCCTACA
>JAABUO010004580.1_pt1 | contig 16273 bp, 23 predicted proteins | sample 5559291 | NCBI WGS metagenome assembly JAABUO01 (sample SAMN10711878, study PRJNA513372) | rock metagenome | isolation source: Antarctica rocks | place: Antarctica: Victoria Land, Finger Mt sud
TGCTCCATTCTGGGATGAAAGTGAACATGTATGCGGTGACCACGCCTGTGACCACCAGATAGCCCTGCTTCATGAGGATGGGAGCAGGCCAGAAGAACAGGGCTGTCACACCCACCACCTGCAGAGAGGCTGCATTTCACAAAAGTGTTTGATTTTCACTCAATGGCAGCTGCACGAAGCTAGCCGGGCTAACATGATCCCTTGTGACTCACAGCACAAGATATTTTGAGCTGCGTACTGTTTTCAGCAGGATTGTGTACTATGGCAGAGGCAAGCAAGTCTGCTACAGATTATGGATTATCACAGCGACCAGTGACATGGTATGAACATTCATTATAATAGGATGGTCAAGGTACATACCAGAGCAAAATGCGTCAGTCAGTGTCTATACAACCTTGCAATGTTCACAAGCAACTTTCCGGACAGCGCAGGGAGGATGCATGGGGGGAATGTGCACCGAGAAGTTGTAAAGCATGAAGCTGAAGGAGAAAGCATCCAGTGGGATCTGAAACTTGACCAGCAGCTGTAGCATAATAATGCCCACCAGGACAAAGAATATGCTGAAGCCCGCAAACGCCATGTAGGCATAGATTGCCTTGGTGTACTGCAGTGACAGCAGGGCATTGGATACAGCAATGTTGCATGCACAGCATCAGATTGTAAGGCACAACAATGCTTTGAAAGCTAAATCTCTTGAAAGCCCACCCCATACTTGAAGAGAAGCACAAGCACGAATGTCATCAAGGCAATCACGCCGACAAAGATTGCAGCATTAACAATTGAGCCAGTGATTTTCTCTGCAGTTGAATCGTCCCCCTGCGGCAAGCAATGGCATCTTGATTTGCACGACCGAGATCAGAGCCAGGCGAACAGCGAGAGCTGTGGGGTTGTAGGGCCCTCGTACCTGCTCTTTGTAATACGCTGAAGCAATGTACACAGACGTTCCAGCGTTGTCGCCCGTCGGATTCAGCAGTCTTACTAGCGCAACAGTTAGAGCCATGCATAAGGACACTGGCGACACTATGCCAGTGACCTCCTCACCCAACCTATCTAACACGCTTTCCACCATGAATTACGGATGCTGCAGCGGGGTGTGTGAGGTGTGCTGCAAATAACTGGCGAAGCCGAAGGTAATGCATGCAAATGGAACACATGTGTTGTTGCGATACATTCTTGGCACATTTCAACCTGAGATTCTTCAGGTCAAGCCAGCTGACAACAAAGTTTACTGTGTTAAACCTTCGACAGCAAATATAACAATAAGAACACAGAAATGCAGATGAGTTGCTAGCCAGCAGTTTTGGAGGACAGCATCTGCTAGCTTGCATAGCGCTCAAATTCCATAAAATCATCTCTGCTACACATGACGCACGGTTGATTATTTTATCGTACACTCAGTCTGGTCATGGTTCAATGCAAAGCAGATTCTGCATGAGGTTTGGGAACCTTACATGTTTCCGGCCCAGCCGCACTGGCTGTGCTAAACTGACAAAAAGACAATGCCTTGTGCTGGGATGGGCCTGATCAAACTGCTAATATTGCGCCTTCGTGTGCAGAGATGATGTCATAGCAGACAGGTGAGACCAGGTCCACTGCCATTGAAGAATTGCCCTGACCACTGGTGACCCTTAGCATCTGTATAGACGCCCTGTCCATGCATGCGGTTGTGCTCCCACAACCCCTGCATGAGAGAGAGAGAGATTTTCACATTTACATTCAATGTCCACCCTACAGGTCTGATGGATGTGCCAGTCAGATTTGTCTGCAGGTAATGATGATATGTCTTTTGACTCTTAGCATGGCACACAAGAAGATTGGCTATGATAGCATAGTCCCTGTTGGGGATGTGTTGTCATGTAGTGTGCAATGTAGATTACTGAATCCTCATACTAGTATGACCTGGTGTGCCAATGCGTAGTCTGCTACAGCAAGTATGACAGCGTCAACTGACACGTGCACTGCTCACAGCAGCTTCGCCTGGTTTTGAGGGATGTAGCCATGGTGAGCAGTGCTTACTGATCAGACGCGTACTGACTTGGCTTGTACCTCATAATGTCTTCCATCAGGCCAAGAGAATGTGCCTGTGCCGTGATACTCACTGTTGTCCCATTGCCCGTCATATGTTGTGCCGCTGGCATATATGAATTTGCCTGTGCCATGCATCCTGTCCTTGTTCCATTCACCTGAGTACTTGTACTTGCCGTCCATGTACAGACCTGCAGTATTCATGACAATGTTCATGTGTGCTGAGTTGAGACATACATATGGTTTGGATAGGCTGCAAACTTGCTGATAGTAGGCTAGGTGATGTGGGCGTTTTTGATTCAAGAACACTTCTGGCCAATCACTGCCTTTCCAGCTACCAAGCACCTTTGCCGTGTCGCATGATCTGCACAGCGTCCAGCTGATCAGATGCTGCAGCTGCGGCAGCTGCTGCTGCTGCTGCAGCTTTGGCATCTGCAGGCTTCACCTCTGCAGCTTCGTCCTTGACTGAAGGGACTTTCATCCACTCACCTTCATAGGTAACGCCGTTCTTGAAGTAAAACTTGCCTGAGCCTGTTTGTGGAGGAGGCTGCGAGCAGAACAAACGGTGAGTGCAACATGTTTTGATGACGGGACTGGCTGACAGTTCTGGACACTCACCGGAGGAGTGTCTTCTACCTTGCCCTTGCCCGCAGGCTTTGGAGGCATTGCTGCCTTGCCCAGTGGTTGATAACGACACTATACCATCGCAATTGATGTTCAGCTTGGGAAAAGTAATTAGCACCAAAACCCTGGTTCGACCCTTGCAGCCATGCTCCGAAAGGGTGCAGGAGATGAAACGTCTTCTACGTCAAGTAGCACAGTTCTGCGCAAGTAGCGCATCGCATAGCGAAGCCAACCCCCTCAATTTGTGCAGAATCATTGGTTCAGCTGTTACTGTTAAAGATCAGTACCCAGGCGCCCGTCGAACGCAACAATGGCCGCTGAAGAGGCTGGCAAGACAAGCAAACACGAGAAGAAGCAAAGTCAGCGGGGTCCTGCTGTCATCGATGCTCGTTTTGAAGCTGCACAGTGGGACCCACGTTTTCAGCGATTTCCAAAGGCCAAACGGCATGTCGAAATAGACAAGCGTTTCGAGGGTAAGTAGCACTTGACTGCTCTACAGCATCTACAAACAGCTCTGTGTGCCATTTGATCCGCCTTCAAGGTTTGACCTTCTGCTTGCAGGTATGTTTAGCAAGCCAGAGTTTCAGCAACACAGTACAGTTGACAAACGTGGGCGTAAAGTGGCAAATCGCAAGAACCAAGAGAACATGCGCAAGTACTACAAACTCAAGGATGAGGTATGCTGCAGCATACTTTGTTGGTGTTCATGCTGTTTCCACCCTCAGTCACCAGCTACTCAAGCCTGCCGTTGGGCAAGATCACATAGATTGAAAGGCACGCCAACACAGTCTACTGTTGTTTTTGCAGACCTGCATTGCTACTTTGCTGCTGTCATGGTGCTTAAGGTTGTTCCTGTGAACCGCTCTTGCCTCACCAAAACACCACTCAAACCTCGCAACTCAGACCACCAAAGCCTACGGCAACCGTAGCAACATCTCACGAACTCTGCCACCCCTTACAACACTTTTGCTGCAATGTCCAGGATGCATGGCGTAAAGATGCAGCAGACCCCAGCTTGCCGCCTGAAGCACCAGAGCAAGCTGCTGGTGGCAGCATGCAGGGGGCAGACACAAACGCTGCTGCAGGCAGTAAGAAGCTCAACAAGGTCAAGGCCAAGCACAGCGCTTCAACAGATGCCCATGTCAGCAGACCTGATGGGCAACCTGATAGCGGTGCCACCTTAGCTGCAAGAGCGCAGGGTGAGCAAAGTCTCTTGTTCGGTTACTCTTGTCATCAGATCCGCGTCATGTGGTAACACAGCTGCAGACAACATGCTATTGTTGCACTTCCACTTGCTGTGCTGCTCAACAAAGCCATGACCAGGTCCTGTCACTGCTGTTCTGGCTGACTGTTGCACAAAGCTTCAGTTGCGTAATGCTGCTGACATCGCAAATTGTTTGCCCCTAAGGTGAAGACGCTGTCAGCAGTCAAGAAGAGGAGGCAGAGGAGGATGAAGTAGAGCATGCTGAGGACCTTGTAGACCAGCGCTGGGCCCGCGCCAGGTGTGCCCCTCATCTCCTGCGACTGGTGACCACTTGCTACACAGCCCAGCATGTTGGCATGCAGGCCTTCGGCTGTGCGCTTGCCAGTCATGTATTCTCGATACCTGAGGCGAATGCACCCAAAACGCTTTGTAACAAGCTCATGGAAGCTCTGTAAAAGATTAAAACCTACTGGCAGTCGGCATGATGACCAATGCTCAATTTGGATGTGGGCACGACATTAGCGGGGCACACATCTTCGTGCTTAGCTGCGTCATTCCAGGCACTGCTCCTCGGAAGTAAACCTGTCGCACTGGCCCTGCCAGACTGAAGTCATGCTGTTTTGTCATCTGTCAAGTTGGTGCTGCAATCTCCTCGCTGATGTTGAATGCCATATCACACCATGCTGGTCATGACTCACTCGTAAGCTCTACCGATGCAGCATCTATACCATCACTGGCTTATTCAGGAGTGCTTGTTTGCAGAGGCTTACTGGGTGATAGCAGCAGTGAAGAGGAGGATGATGTCGCAGCGGAGCTTGCCGCAGAAAGTGACCAGGTGAGGCAATCCTGGCTCACATTTGTGCTTCGCTTGGCTCAGTGTCTCAAAGCGTGGCGCACAGTATGAGAAGCATATTTTCCACAGAGTAGGGGCACTATAAATGTGCTTAGAATTCAGTGTGCCACCCTCATAGTGGATCTCCGATATGCACCCTAGGTCCATTGTAACAGCAGCAACTTGTCACCATGTACAGGGGTGTCACACGCTCACTTACTTTTGTCTTTAACAGCCTCAAACTGCTTCTATGTACAGCACAACCCCGTGCCTTTATACCTCAGTTGATGACATCCATGACGCTATGCACCATCTCGCTGTGATGCTGCAAAGCCACAAGAAACTTGCTACTTCTCTCAAAAATTGTGTCTTTGCGGTAGGATGAAGCCTTGGTAGGAGAATGGGGAGTAGGTGCCATGGCAGCCAATCCTGATGAGCACATTCCAGATTCAGACGAGACTCACAGACTGGCCATTGTGGACCTTGACTGGGACAAGATTCGTGCTGTGGACCTGCTGGCTGTGCTGCGCTCCTTCCTGGGCAAGGGGCAAAGCATCAGCGGGGTCACTGTCTACCCGTCTGACTTCGGCCTGCAGAAGATGAAAGAGGAAGCAGCTGTTGGTCCTCAGGTTGGTGTCCCTCCCACACTTTAATTGCTCATGCACTCTGCCTGTGTATGCTATTCAGGCATTGGTCCTGTGCATACTGTTCATACGGTGCATCTGTGCATGCTGTTCAGGCAGGCATTAGTCCTGTGCATGCTGTTTGTGCACTGTACCTGTGCATATTATGTGTGGACTGTGTCTGTGCATGGATGATGATGCCAACAGACTGCGACTGCCCCGTTGCCATAGCTATGGATGCATTGTACCTGCGAAATGCTGTCCAGGGGTAGTCTGCCCATGCTGCTGTGAGAGTTACCAGCTTTCTGCTTTCGTCGTGGTCAGAGTATGGTGTGTTTAGCAAGGAGGTTCAGTTCACTTCAGCACCCTTGTGTTGCAAAGGCTGTGGCAAATGCAAAGGGTGTGCTGCTGTACAGATGTACTTGACAGCACAAACAGCATCAAACCCATCTTGACACAGTTCACATTGCTATCTTGATGTTGTGCATGTCAGGTGATGTTGGCGCTTTGGAGCCTTTCTGCTTCTAATACATAAGTGTATGTTGCAGAGCATATTTGGCAAGACTGTCATAAATGGCAATGAAGATAAGGGTGCCGGCAGCAGACTTGCTGCCAAGGGTGGGAGCATGTGTGACTCTGAGAGTGGAGAAGAGCACAAAGAAGCAGAGGACGCCGCTGAGCTTGATGCTGCTGTGCTTGAGGCAGCTGCTGAGTTGAGTGATGATAGTCTCGATGATGGCGCAGAGCTTCAAGAGGTGATACCAATCTTGCTGCTTTTCTTCATTGATAAGTTGTGTGCTCCCAGGTGGCACCCGTACTAAGCTAGCTTTTGCATCGCCCAGTGTGTTGAATGACAGGAGCTTTGACCGTGTTATGCCTGCCGTCTGCATGACCGCCGCTTGTTGAGTATAATACAGTCATACCAAACGTATCACACCAGTCTGGAGTTTACTATCAAGTGCGCTCTGACCTATGGTCATACTGGCACAGTGCCTTTGTGCCATGATCATTTCGTATTATGAGGTATTGTACTGTTTGATGTGTCATACGACTGTTGCTTCTTGCTGATCCATGCAGGATGATGAGGCATCATCATCTGATGACTCTGGCAATGAAGTAGACCAACGCAGGCTGCAGCTGTACGAGAGGTCGCGACTGCGATATTACTATGCTGTGGTGGATTGCCAGGATGTGCGTACTGCTGCTCATCTGTATGCAGAATGCGACGGCATTGAGTTCCTGAGGTCTGCCTGCAAGCTGGACATGCGCTTTGTGCCTGATGAGCAGGTATGCACCCATAACCTCTTCATTCATCCCTGCCTTTTGTGCCCATTTCATTGTGTTGACTGATGCTCGTGTCTTAGGTCTGCTGCCCAGCAGAGCCATTTCAAATATCCAACATTTGTAGACATACCTCTCTGCATCGCATGTTTGTGCATTGCTTGAACATCATCAGCTGAGAGTTTTTTTTGGTGCAAATGAACTGCTGACAGCATTTGCCTACTGCACAAGTGGTGCTTCATGACAATGCTGTGCTACAGCAGACAGGTCTGCAGACTGCTGACTCTAGATCTACATTTTAAGGTCAGACCCACTCTGTGCAGATCTCTGGACTGTACAGATTCACTGCTGGATATGGGAACACTTGCTGCCCCAGCCCTCAGGTTGCACTTTGCATCTGCTGCAGAGCTTTGTGAAGAGACAAGTCCGAGACACGGCAGAGGAGGTGCCGCGTGACTATGCACCACCAGACTTTACCACAGCTGCATTGCAGCACACCAACGTGAAGCTAACATGGGACGCTGATGATGACACACGCAAGAAGGCCCTGCGAAAGAAAATGACAGAAGACAGCATCAGAGACGATGACTTCAAGGTTAGCTTTGCAGCTGAGCGTCCTGTGGCTTCTGCATCCACTGTTGTAGAGCTCATGTTTAGGGTGATAAACAGTTTGAACATGTCTGTGTGTCCAAAAAATGAGCTCTATCAACCTTGGCGTCCACTTGTGTTTGATGACAAGCAAGGACACTCCACAAAGTGCTCTTGAAGCACCTCATCTGAACAGGCTATTGCGCAATCCCATCAATGGCGACAGCCTCCAAGAACAGGATGTGTGCTAGGTCAATCGGCTGCTGCTACAACACCCTTCTATCTGTTGTCAAGGGCTGAGACACAGGAAGTCTTCTGGCCTGAAAACAATACTGGAGGGCTGGACCCAAAATTAGTACTTCATTGCATGCATTCAGACCTGTGCTTGCAGTCTGAACTTGCGCCTGTGATGCATACCATCACAGCTGTTTGCTGGAGAACAATGTGCACAGACATGATATGGTCTTGCACAGCCAACAGACTTTGGAGAGCAAACCACATAAATCAGCACAGGAGACAGCGACATCACAGCATGACGAGCATCACCCTTGCTTGTCACCAAACATCAGGTTGTGCTGATGACATCTGGTGATGTGGCTGATGCATTTCCCAGCCTTGTAGACTGACATGGACATCCCTACTCTGCAACAGGCATACTTGGCTAGCAGCTCTGAGGAGTCAGCCGGTGAAGAAGACGCAGCTGCACTTAGAGACAGGTACAGGTCGCTGTTGCTGGCCAACACCAAGGGAGAGGATGCCAGGACAGGGGGGGCCAAGGGGCGCACTTGGGGTGGGGCCGCCTCAGGCAGTGACCAGGACTCTGACAGTCAGGCTGCCGGAGACAGCGAAGGTGAAGCAGAGGTATGCATGTTTGCTGGAAGAATGCGACGCATCATGCTGTGCAGTATACGGAGGTGATGGTTTGCAGTCAGGATACAAAGGCCTGGGCTTGCTGTCACAGCAGCCATGTTCCAGGCAGACAACTCGCACATGCAGTGTGGGTGTTCATCCTGATGACAAACGAGAGAGACAGAAAGATATGCTCTGCTCACTGTTGACATGCTTAGCTGTGCTGGAACGTCAATCATCATGGAAACTTGCACAGCAGAGGGGCCATGCTCTCACAGTTTGTGCGTGGAACAACTACCCCTTCTTGCTTGCTGTCTTGGACCTGACACCAAGAATGTGGACAAATAGACAGCATGACTACATAGACACATCCTGGCTGCCGCTAACAAACAGGCGTCTGGTGCAGGCAAGAGGCAAGAGGAAGAGAGCAGGGAAGGACATGGACATGGAGGTGACTTTCACTCCAGGCCTGGAGGGGCTGGGGGCCCGCCTGCTGGCCCAGAGGAGGGAAGCCAGTCAGCGCAAGGGAGACACTGTGTGGGAAGCCTATTTGAGAAGGCAGAAGTAAGCTCTTGCCCTTGCAGCTGACCATGCTTCATATGCTCAACCTACCCAACTCATTTGGACCAATCACCACTCCATGTGCAAATTTGCAAAGCCAAAGTACAATGACTCCACCACAGCGTTTTTGACACGTGTGTCTGTGCATGCAATGCCTTGTCACAATCATGTCATGACTAATGTTTCATACTTGCTATGTTGTGTGGGCACAATAGAGCTCTTTCAGTAACATCAGACGGCAGTTGCTGCTACCGGACGGTTGCATGGGCATAGACCTGCCAAAACAGGTGTCATTCAGCGCATCATGCAGAACTTTGCTGGCTGCACCTCAAACACCTGCATGGCTTTTGGAACATGTGCACATGCAGATCTTGCCCACAGCTTTGCAAGCATGCTCTGTTAAGACCTCCGTGTGTGCCGATGTCTCCTTTAAGTGCTTACAAAAGGGCAACACAGGCAAAGCTGGTGCCTGATGCGCTGCAGAGCTGGCATATGCAGCTCTCCTGATGTGTGCAGGGCTGGCTCGGTTACTTGCAAGTGACCTCAGTACTAGGCAAGACTGATGCTTTGGTGATTGTGCACCGCAGGGAGAAGAAGCTGGCGGCCAAGGCTCAGGGGCGGCGCCATGCCAGCTCAGACGAGGATGAGTCAGAGGATGAAGCTGGTGAGGAAGCAGAAGCAGGCAGTGACGGGGAGCAGGACCCATTCTTCCAACATGAAGACAACCCCTTTGATGACCCCTTCTTCAGGGTATGGCCCTCACCCTCGCTCCATCTTTCTGTGCTATTGATCTGTCTGTGCCATTGTACTGGAGAGATGTCTGCATTTTCTATTGTTGTACAGGCTGGCGTAATGATCCTATACTCAGCTGTTGTCACCGTGCCTTTCTACAAACGCAGGTCAAGTCAATGAGCTGCAAAGGATGTCCTGCTGTAAATGCATGCTTCAGCAATGCAAGCTGTCCAATGACTGTGTGTACGTGGGCAGACAAGTGATGACACATCAATGAATGCATGGGTGAAGAAATCAAATTGACTATGATGGTGTACATGCAGGACAGCAAAGATGGTTCTGAGGCACCTCCAGCTGATGCCAAAAAAGGCAAGGTCTCCCAAAAGGCAGCTGGCAAAGCCGCTGGCAAAGCAGCTACCGGTGCAGCTGCCTCCAAGGCTGAAAAGGCAGCTGAGCAGCAGCGACAGGCGCAGCTGGAGTTACTCATGATGGATGACAGTGCTCTCCAGGATGTTGCACGACTTGGTGAGCTCAGTCTGCTGTTGCTTGTTCATTCAAGCCTTTCTCAGCTGCTGTGAGGCTGTGTACAACAAGTGTCAAGCTACAATGGCTGTGCTTATGAACTGCATTAAGACACAGCAAGCATTGTCGATTTGCCAGCTGCCATGCCAGGAGGTGCTCTGCACATGCAGCTGTTGCATGATCACATAGCTTGATGACATAGCAGGGGCTTGAGTGACCCAAAGTGTCGCAGATCTCTGTGGCATGGTGTGCAATTCACACAGTCCACTCTGTACAAAGTGGTTAAGATGGTTTCAGCTTGCTTGTGTGCATTTCAAGTGCAGGTGGTGACCTGGCGCCAGCTGTACAAGAAGCAGATGAGCAGATAGGCAAGAAGGGCAAGCAGAAGGTGTCTCGCAAGGAGCGCCTGCAGAGGAAGCGGGACCAGAAGCGTGCTGAAAGGCAGGCTGGCAGTGATGACGAAGACGTTAATCAGGGTGAGTGTGGGCCAAGAGGTGGTCCATATCACTGCGTCTCACAGTAAAGCACAGTGGAACTGACACTTGTACCCCTTGTTGTTCTAAGGAGTGCAAAGGGTGGTTACCTCTACATTCTTGCAGAGGTACACCACGCAGCAGATGCCTGTCATGCTGTAAGTAGGTATGAGACAAAACAGTCTGTGAATAGCCCCCCATGTTGGATCCTTCCATGGAATGCTGTATGGAGTGTGTACATTAGTGTCAGTACTGACAAGGGTTGCACACCAGGTAATGTGATCTCTGTCGTTGTTGTAGTCAACAGACAGATTCACGCTGACAAAGTGTGCCTGTTCACTTGCTGTAGGCAAGGGTTTCCAGCCAGACCTACAAGACCCCCGCTTCAAGTCTCTCTTCACATCAGCAGATTATGCGCTTGATCCTACAGACCCTCGCTTTCAACAGATTGATGGCTCTAAAAGCATTGCTAAGGAGGTGGCAACGCAGCGAAAGCACCAGGTAGAGCATGAGCCTGCTGTTGTGAAAGCTGCACAGTCTTCTGGTCACCTTATACAAGAGGCCAAGACCAATTCTCCCAACGAGCATGCTGGCGCTCCAGTGGCTGATGATTCTACACAGCTCAAGTCTATGATTGCTTCGCTGAAAAGCAAGTCAAACAAAGCAGGATGCAAAATGGCAAGTGACGCTTTGAAAAGCAGTGATGCTAGGTTGAAGAAAGCAAAGAAAATGCAGCGAGTTGCCTGAAGTTATGTACAGACTCAGGCGTCGCACGGCTTGTTGTCAAGTCGAGCCAAGTGTTTTTTAGACCAGGCATAGATCCCTTCAATTCATTCCGCAACAAGCAGTAGCTCTTTCATGACATAGGTTGATGACAGTTTCGGTCACTTTGGCCATTTGCCCTCACAACCTAAAAGGTCAGATTTGTGAGTTGCCACATCAGTTGACTCGGCTGTCTAGCAATAAACTAGGCTATAAACTATAGCTATCAGCAAAAAGAACAAGCCTAAAATCAACGCCTAGTCAACGCCCAGTTAGGCAAATATATATATAAGCATATATTGGCTATAGTGGTGTACACAACAGCCAGGGAGCTCGGTGTGCTAGCAAAGTTGTATGACCAAGCTTTGCTGGCACCAAGCTTTGCTGGCACCTTTAGGACATTGACCTGTCTGCGGCACCTCTAAGGACGGTGAAGCACCAATTTGCAGCAGCTATCGTCTAGTAGACAGGACAGATAATGACTGACTGCCGGCACTTCCAGTGGTGAGAATCTATCTGCGTTGACTAATGCAGCCGCTCTTGACCTAATGATCATAAGTGTTTCTGACCTAAAGCTGCGGATCATCCAACCGGCCGATGCAGAAAGCGCGTCCGTGTACTAGCCGCGTCGCAAGGCAATGGGAAACGTGCTGGCCATAAACGTCACTCAGTTGACAGGTGTGAGTTGTACACTCTTGTGCTGTGACGCCAGCCAGGATCGAGAGCTTTTTGCTTGCAGAAGTTGACTGTCGTCGTCGACAAAATCAGCAAACAGAATGGCTTGCATGTAGTGATAAGTTCGCTGGAACTCCCCTGATGATGTGTGCTTCTGCGGGATGATGTGTGGCCTTTCCTTCTTGACTTTGATCTGATGCACTGAGCTAACGTTAGTTTCTGTGACAGGTTGCGACATTTGCATCGAGAGCGCTTTCGCTGTTCAATGCCACAAATGTAGTTTCTTTGAGGGTTGCCAGCTGAAATGCACCACTTGCCAGGACAGCGCTGGACGCGTTGGGTATCCTGACCTGTTCTCAACACCACCTGGTGGTTGTCTTCTTCAAAGCAACGACGACTATCAGCTGGAATGCCGTCCAGGATCCGAAGGAACTTGCAGTGAGCATTCGTCCCTCGAACATACCACTGACAGTGCATTTTCCTGCTGTCACACCAGTATGCCACCTTGATGTATGTTGTTAGCATTTTTCCCTACTCAGGTTCTTCCATATTCAGGGAGCGCGTTTGAGTTGATACATATCATGATGCACCTGCACAATGCCAAGTGTGTTCACTAGCGTGCCCATGTGACCGACTCGCTACTGCACATAGCGGCCCTGCAATTTGCCAGCGTTGCTTTGTGACTAGTACTGTGCTTGCCAGTTTTGGACTGATCAGGGGTTGCCACATGACTTGTGCTCACCTGTGCTTTGCACAACCACTGTGATTGCACTAGACTGTCCAAAGCTTGGCAGTAGCCATCAAGCCCTGCAAAACTCCCAATGTATAGGCTGGACAGGCCGTTGTTGCACATCACCATAGCTTTGCTTGGTAAGCATGCCAAGCGTTTGAAGTGCCTTACATGCCATTGCCATGAGTTCTATAGTTTTGTAACCTGCGCAGGGGCAGACAAGCCAATCCCTGGTCCAGTCCCCGGTCCACCTGGAATAGGTTGGCACATCATCAAACAGCCATGCTCATTTGTTGTGATGCTTACATGGCTTTGCTGAAGCACTCAGATTACTCATCTTAGGATGTTGCTTCATGTCTGGCACCCAATTCCTCAATGACTCAACAACGCAGGTCTTGCAACACTGTTGCTGCAATGAGTAGCAAACACAGCAGACAAACACATGCATGATATGCAACATGACCTTGCATACACCATACAATGCAGCTATGCACTCAGACGATTGCTGTGTAACAGGCTGCCAGGTCTGCCCGGACAGTGACTTCGTAGGTTCATGTAATGATTGTGATGTGGACGGCTGTCAGCTGACCTGTGAAAGCTGCCGAGACAGTGACAGCAACTTTTCCGCGCCCGCTCCATTCACCATTCCAGCTGGTGGTTGTGTCATCCAAAACAGCAATACACAGCTGAGATGTATGCCCTATACTGTAGGCGAATGTCCTTCAGGTAGCAAGCCTTGATTTATCCCTGTGACAGCTTGAACTCTAGCCTCCAAATGATACATTTACCCTCATCTGTTGTGCCTCATACGCTGTGCTTTGCATGTCAGCAATGTGTCTCTGCTTTGCGCGAGTGATCTTGGACAGCATCAGGAAATCAGATGCCAGAACAATCCCACATCAGTGTTGTGCGCCCCAAGCTGCAAGATGCGACTGTCCATGCCTTTGCTGCTTGGTCCTGTGCGTGACAGCCGAACGATGGCCTATGCTGACATGTCACAGGCAACACAACGGTCATATTACCTGAGCTGCAAACGGAGTCACGGCACTTTGCAAGCTGGAAAACAGGCCTTGCTGTGGTGGGTGGTGTGGCGGGTCTCCTCCTCATTGCAATATTGACTTTTCTGTTGTTGAAGCGCAGGAGGCAGAAGCAGCTTTTGGGTCTGAAGGTAAGCCGGAATATTTGTCTCGCAGCACACTTTTGTGACGCCCATCTGCTGTGTGAAGTTTTGTAGGGCATTGTTGGTCTCTCAACACACTGCTGTATTGCTTATGTTGCATGTGCCACCATGGGGGCAACAGGCTGCGCCTGTCTGTGTGACTCATGCTGCCAATCTGAGCCAAACTTTTGACAGCGTGAAATCACATCGAGTCTGACTCAGCATGCCGCTGATCTTTGATCCTGTAATGCCCCAGCTTCATTCCTAAGCAATCATTGCTTGCAGAGAGACTCTTCAGCCTTCAAACCTGCGTTGATAAAGGTTTTGAGACACCACAAGGAGTGTCTATTGCTTGTGTCCTGCAGAGAGAGTCAACATCCACATTGATAGGATCAAGCGACACCTCTGACAGCCGTGAATCCAGGTTTTTCAATCCTATGGTGCCTCAAGAGAGCTTGCGCACCCGTCTATCTTCAGGCTTTCAGTCCTTTCTGGTTGCTCTCCATCTTGCAACTCCTCATGCAAATGTACACTACGCCTTGGATTCAGACTCTGGGAGCAAGTCTGGGCTTGAGCTAGGTGCAGTCGCTGAGCGCAAGGCGCATACTAGGATTGTGCATGCTTCTATCATCGATAAAGATGCGATTGGTATTTGCAAATCAGCAAATGGGGAGGATTGGTTACTTGGCATGGGCTCATATGGGATGGTGAGACCTGATGCCCTGCACCCCTACAAGTCCAAGCGCGGTCAATGCAGTCAGCTGTAATTAAACTCTTGTATATGCCCGCCTGCCTGAAACCATTTGCCCTTGAATGTTTGCCTCTGTCTGTCCTTGCCTGCCTGCCTGCCTGCCCCAACCTACCTGCTTTTGCCAGCTATTACCTGTTCTTGCCTATTTGTCCCTGCCTGCCTGCCCTTGCCTCCCAGCCACTGCCTGCCTATTGCCTACCCTCATACCCTTGCCCTTACTACTACCCCTACCTAACCCTCTTCTTGGCCCTACCCCCATCGACACCCCTGCCCCTACCCCCACTCTACCCTACCCCTATCCCTACCCCTACCCCTACTCCTACCCCTACTTAAGCCTTTTCCTACTCCTGCTTCTGCCCCTAACCGTACCTATACTGCTACCCTTGCCCCTGCCCATAACCCTACCACTACTGGTTTCTACTGTTGCCCTTACTGCCCTCTTGACTGCTCATGGCCCGCCCTGCTTGCTGGTCTCTCAGTCCAGTCCTGTTATGAGAATGCACATTTGCAGGTGCGTAGCGGCGTTGCCCATTTAGTCACATCTCTGAGCGCATAATTGTAGGTGTACAAGGCCAAGATGGGCCAGCTGGATGTTGCTGTGAAGACCATCCACAGACAGCACGTCAATCCCCAGCTCACCTCTCACCAGGCTCTCCAGGTCATGCAGAAGGTGAACATCAGTGTTGCTTCGCTGCTGTTGCATGGCATTACGGTCAAGTGCAGCTGTTGTAATACTATGCTGTAATGCAGCTCTCACAGACTCAAATTGCAATTTCAGTACACACCAAGGTATTCTGCTCCTGCTCATGGCTTGCCGTGAGTGCTTCCATTTAGTGGCATTGTTCTACAATGCATCACATGCATGGCCGGTCTGTCTTTAAACAATATCACATTTGTGCATAGTACACTAGCAAGGCCATTTGCCGGTCAATCTGCCTGCCTGTTTGCTTGTCTGCCTGGATGCTCTGCCTTGCAACCACCTGCAACTACCTCAGTGTCTGCTTTGCAGGAGCTTCAAATCTTGGAATCGTTACCTTTTGACAAGCACGTCGTTGAGTTCCATGGCTCTTACACTCAAGACGACAACATATATATGGTGCTGGAGTTCATGCAGGTGACAAATTGCTGATGCAGATGTCCTTTAGACGCCCAGGTCCTGCATGTGCAAGTGTACCTTGCCTGAATGAATGAATCAATCAACTGCATTTCTTGCATGAAAGCAAGCTCAATTCAAATCACAAACTGCAAAATTGTTCACGGTGGCAGAAAATGGTCATTGAGTAAATAACGTCCTGCACAAGGGGACGCTGCATGCTGGGAAGTAGCGCTGTACAGATGCTGTCACCCAATTTGGTTGAGTGTTTTAGAGTATACTGTCAAGGGAGGGGTGGTGTTTCTGCACACTCTTGCTGTCACGCCTCTGCCTTTTCCTTTGCATGTGCTGCTGCAAAAGCAGACTGCTTGGTCACCATACCTGCTGCAAACTGGCGGTCATGGTAGCTGGTCATGGTAGCTGAGATGGGTTGCATGCAGCTTTGGGGATCATCAGGGACTGGAATGCTCAGTGCCCTGGCACTCTGTGTCCACCAACTCCAAACTCAGTGTGGTGTTGCATTCAAGCTGATGCCACAGATAATGCGCTGTGCTTTGACTGATCTGTGAGATTCACTAGTAATTGTGCAGGGTGGTGACTTGAAACAGGCTTTGAGGGGCCCTTGGTCAACCACCCTAAGCTGGTACAACAAAGGAGCACAGATAGCCCTTGATGTCATCAAAGGCCTCCATTTCTTGCACTGCCATGGAGTAAGCTTTTGCTCAAGCTGCTATGTTGCACATGCAACTGTGCGTACCAGGCTGTTCCTGTTGCTGCACATGTTGCTGC
>JAABUO010004581.1_pt1 | contig 16273 bp, 12 predicted proteins | sample 5559291 | NCBI WGS metagenome assembly JAABUO01 (sample SAMN10711878, study PRJNA513372) | rock metagenome | isolation source: Antarctica rocks | place: Antarctica: Victoria Land, Finger Mt sud
TCTGTTACTTAGCATCTTCTACTTTGGCTCGCGGACGCTGGCTGCTTTACGGCTTCATCACGCTACGAATATACACAACCTTGAAACTTCGCGAGCGAACGAAAACACAGCGACACAGCTTCCAGAGAGCGTGGAGTGGTTAAATAGATTGGTGCGCCGCGTATGGCCAATTGTTAATCCGGAAGTCGTTGCGTCCATGACTGATTTGTTGGAAGATGTCATGCAGGCCTCTATCCCATCAATTATTCACTCTGTTAAAATTGCAGATCTTTCGCAAGGTAAACAACCTGTGCGAATATTGTCAATCTGTGGTCTACCCTCAGAGGGAGATGACATTAATGTGGAGGTGTCCTTCGCGTACTATGCAAGAAAAAATGCGGGAATTCATCTTGTTGTGCATTTCTTTGTAGGGTTTCGAAATCTGGTCGGCATCCCTCTTCCTGTATGGGTTGACATCCTGGGTGCACTTGGCACGGCAAGGCTTCGAATCAAGACCACGCCAAACCCTCCGTTCTTTTCAGATGTTACGCTGAGCTTTATGGGATTGCCCAACATTGAAATGGCGGCAAGTCCTCTGAATCAAGTTTTCATGAACGTCATGGACCTCCCTTTGTTGTCGAATTTCATCAAAAATTCTCTTAATGCGGCTGCAAATGAGTATGTGGCACCACGTTCCTATACCGTCGACGTGTGTAAGATCCTGGTCGGTGATGATGTTAAGCGAGTTACGTCTAGTGTGGGCATCATTTACGTGCAGTTGAAATTGGCCAAGGCGGTTGAGAAAGCAGATAGGCTGCATTCTAGCGACCCTTACATCATAGTGACCTTATCCAAATTCAACAAACCTCTGTACTCCACGCGAATCATAACGGACGACTTAAATCCCATATGGGAGGAATCAGCATTCATTCCAATCAGTTTGTCCGTTGTGAAGGCTAATGAAAACCTATCTGTTGAGATTTGGGATAGCGATCGTTTCAGCAATGACGACCTACTCGGCCGGACTTCCATTCCTATCAAGCAACTCATAGAGAGGCGTGGAGAGATGCAGCAGCGTGTAGACGGCTTAATAGGCTACAATGCATCCACCAATAAAAAGGGTAAACTTGTATGGAGCGTTGGATACTTTGGACTACAGCCGCTAAACCCTAAACTGTCTACGACTGGTCAGTCACCCTTTATTAATGAGCACATTGAGAGTCAGTTGAATCTACCAAAGCCCAGTCATTACCGTAAATTCAAACTTGCTTCAGAAGATGACGAAGAAGTCAGGTATATCAAACCCGACCCAAATTTTCCTTCTGGAATTCTCGCTATTCAAATACATCAAGCGGTTGATCTGGGAATGAATGACACAATCCATACCTATCAGAAAAGGCAGTCTTTTGAAGCTGGTCAAGACCTTGATGGGCCGGACGAGGAAGACGGTTCGAGCGCGCCTTCGTCTTACTGTAATGTGATCATCAACGATCAGATAGTATTTCGGACGCGTGAAAAGGCATTTTCGAGGCGCCCGTTCTACAATGCTGGAACAGAGAGATTCATTCGAAACTGGAAGACCTGTGTTATTATGGTCAATGTTAGGCACTCCATTATGCGAGAGCACGACACCCTCATTGGCGTGATATATCTGAAGCTTGCTGATGTCTTTGCGAATTCGAGCCTGGTAACCGAATTTTACCCCTTGGCGGGAGGTCTCGGGTATGGTCGCGTAAGGGTCTCTCTTTTGTTTCGGTCTGTGGAAATGAAGTTGATGCCTAAGGAGCTGGGATGGGAAATTGGTACAATACACTTGAATAGGCTCCTGGTGAGGTCAGTTCATAATCTGAGGATGAAGCTGCGCTTGCGCACCATAAGCTCAAAATACCAGGTCGATGTAACCTCTGCAACTGGTACGGAAGACGGTGGCGTTGAATACAACTTTGACGAAGCCATACAATTACCAGTTCGCCGTCGATTCTCATCGGCATTAATTGTTGAGTTTTATACTTCGAGGAAACCAGTGGCAGTTGCCATTATCTGGCTGATACAGATCTATGACCACGACAATGCGGTCATTGAAGTCCCGATCTATTGGGCGGAGCATTACGAAAAGCTGACGCAGAATTTTATTGTCTCAAAGGATGTGGCTGCATCTCTAGGAATGGAATCCATTGGCTCGCTTCATGCCTTCCTCTATTTCCAAACCGGCTTGGGACTTTCTCATTCCAAGTTTGCCTCGACAAATAGTGACATCCGTCAAGTCCAGCAGGCGTGGAGGGCTACGGTGAATAGCGGGGTGCGAGAACATGGAGGAGACTTTGTACGCGCTTCGGATGCAAAGCATGGTAGTGATCAGACTAGGAGCACAAGCAAGTCCAGCATGGACAATGACCAATTTGAGAAGGAGGCCATGAAGATGCGTAATCGGGGAACTCGCTCCCTCAAAGCGGTTCGTCAAATGGAGTGGGTGCGGGACGGAGCAAAGCTGGCCGGGCATAATTTCAAGCGAAGCTTAGAGCTGAAGAAGACGGATGAGCCACGTATAGAAACGGAAGTGTAGATAATCATGATTCACGAATTGACGAAAACTATATGATCGTTCTCATGGTCAAAGCCGTGCATGCACAGGACCCGAAGCGCGGCGAAGGCTCAAGATTGACAAACAAGGCAACTTGTCCCGGCAGCTGTGTAGAAAGCTGTCTTAATGTCGTGTACAGGAAGTAAAAGTTGTAATATGTGTCGTGAGCAAGCGTAAAATACAATTATTGCCATGCCAGCCCCATCACCCCTTGCCATCCTCACCGGCTCCGTGACTCGTCTGATACGTGAATTGGCATCGTATAAGGAGGAGGAGGCGGCAGAGCAGGCCAAGTATGAGAGCATGCAATCCTCTCCTGCAACCGACGAGTACAGGTTCCGCCAGCAGGGACAGGTGCTAGAAGAGACAAAGCGAATGGTTCCAAACGTACGTACGAATCTACAGAATGCCATGAAGGAGCTAAAGGATAAATTGGCCTCGAATCTTACGAATGGTGAGCCTGGAGATGCACCAGACGATCCCTTGCGACAGGCGCGTGAGGCCTTGGCTGGGGCAGAGAAGGCAGTGCAAGAGGCATAAGCATAAGCATGAGGTGCCATGTGGTCGTTGTAAGTATAGTAGAAGAAAATTATTCGTCACCATGACGTGTCTGCGGGGATTTCATCGCGCGAGATAAAAGAGGTCGTCCCGCGATTGATTTAGTTTGTGCAACGAGTGTTTTCTTGTCAGAATGGGTCCAAGCGGGGTTTCTCATCATGTTCGGATCGTTGCAGACCAGCACAATATGGCATCAGGCGCAGAAGGCAAGTCAATGAAGCAGAGTCAAATGGTTGACGTTAATCCCGATGTCGTGATTCGTATTATGGGAAAGAAAAAGGAGGGACATGAGGAAAAACACAAAGAGCATGGTTCTCATGGTGGCAAAAAGCCATCACGCTCCGGCTGTGCGTGAACTGGGCATATCATTAGGGCTTGGCAGGCATTCAATTGTCCGCGTTCGATTTTGGGTTTTTATGTTTCATCATGATTTGTGAGTTTTGACTTTTATGGGTTGCATTTCATGGTGTAAGTTTTATATGTGACATTTTGTTTCTGCTGTTTCTGCCGTCTTCCTGTTTGAAGGATATATATCAGAATGGTGCTGCAGATAACATCACCAGGTTCCACGGCAAGCGCCCAGGATGACTTTCCTAATCTAGGTATTGAGGGGCGGGTGCCTGTAGATGTGCTTGTAGGTGCCCTCCGTGGAACTTGTTACTCGTCATCCACATAGTTGCTCGCCATCTGTCCAATCCATGGGATCTGGTACCGATCCAAGGAGTCCGAGTCACGAAAGGCTCGGTAGGCGCCTCCAGCGATCAGGAGAAGATCCACTGCAAACAGCATCCATGATAAGACTGGCGAGAACGAAAGGATGAGGTGCAGGACGACGAGCGGTGCAAAGAGCAGTGCAGACTGCCATGCGTGAAACCTCACAAAATCGTTGCGTGTCTCCAGGATCAGCAGGATGACGGACCCAGCCGGTGGAAGCATGAGGTAGCATAGCATGGCTTCCACGTCCAGCCGAATAGGAAGTCGCGTTTCGTATTGATTGATGCGCTCATTGCCGCTTCTCGACGACCCCAGTAGGCCCTCCCGCTGACGCACGTCGACAGGCGCATTCGGGCTGGCGGAGTAGGAGTTCCTGGATATCTGCGGCTCCTCGCTCTGGTAGGGCGAGAAGTCCAGCGACATGGTGTTGGGGGGGAATGGTGGGTCTGTTTTCGGAGATCGTGGATAATTCGGGATGGAAATATTCCTACACTCTATCTACGCCCATATCGCTCCTGGGCCAGGCGTCGCAGCATCTCCATCGTCCGCTGCTCCTTGCTCTGGGCGGCCTGTCTGCGCTCCCGCAGTGCAGCGTCCTTCTCCAGCAGGAAGTCGAGCTGTTTGTCCCTCTTCTGCTGCTGCACGGCCTCCTGTCGCCCCTTCTTGGACTGGAAGGTGTCGCCCCCATCGCCGTAGAGCTCTGACTCCTCCAGCTGGACCTCTGCAGACCGTTCGCGAAACCCGCGCATCTGCTCCTTCTTGTCCTTCTTCTGCTGCACGCGCCGCTCTCGGCCTGCATCGCCCTTGGGTGCTACCTCCTCTATGCGCGCTCTTTCCTCCTTGCGATGCCGCTTCTGTTGTGCGTGCCTCTCTGTCTGTCGCTGCTCCGCCTCTCGCCGTGCGTCCGATTCGAGCTCTTCCCGTCGCAACAGTAGGTCTGCCTCTGTGGGCAGCGTGGGCCCATAGACTCTCGTACCTCCGTCCTGCAGGCCGTCCCGAGTGTCGGTGCAAGGGAGCGGGCAGGCGTCTCGAGAACGCTTCCTCCTACGACCTCCGTCAGAGGGCATCAAGATGGGAAAAATACACAAACATAGCCAAGATGGATGTGGGATCTATTTCTCAGCCTGCTCAGAACTTCAACGATCTGCCCATTTACATTGTGCATGGCGGGGGCTATGGACTGCGCGATTGACTCCACGAGAAATGGTCCGGCTATCGGCTAGCTCGCTCCGCCTTCCGACGGGTGTTGTTGGGGGCCGGGAATGCAGCCGCGGAGGGACAATAGCCTATAGACGTCCGAATTCCTTCTCCACATCAACCTCCTCTACCTCCTCCTCCTTCAACGACTGTCACACACCCCATGACGACACCGGCCATCGCACTCGCTGTGGACGAGCAGAAAGATATGACGCATCACCAGGAGAAGCTCCACGCTGGCGAGATCAAGGCAAAGGTCGTCAAGGGCTCCGAGAACCTGGCCCACATTAGATGGAAGGTCTACATCGTGTTTGCTGTGTGGTGTGCTATCGAGGCCATATTGTGTTACTTTATTCTGGTTGAGACGAAAGGAAGAACTCTTGAAGAACTCGACGAGATCTTTGCTACAAAGAACCCCCGGAAGGCGTCTACTGCGAAGAGACTGGTACTCATGGATGAGGACGCGAATATTGTGGATGTGAAGGAAGCAAATTAATGTAGGAACATTGATTATCATTCTTTACTTCGCTTTGTCTGGTGCGAAAATGCAAGACCACAACCATGCCACGTCTGCCACTTCATTCGACAAGATGCTGCATCCTTTGCCTCCGTCACTGGTGGTCTTCCCATGTCCTCAATCATCCCAGCCAACCGTGGATTAGTCGTGAGCGTACAAAGTGTGTTGAAGCGGCTGGCTACCTGTTATTGCCTTGATGAGCTGCGCAGTAGTGCATTCAATATCTCCGTACGTATTGATGATTGTGTCTATCGAATGAGGGTATTCTTTGTGCACAAACGGATGAAAGTGAGAGACGAAAATTACTGGCGTCCCAAGCTTGCTCCAGCCCTTCATCATGTTTCGAGCAACTTCGCCGTGCAGTCGGGCTACATTCAGGCCATTTTGCCTGATTACCAATGGAGCAGAGGATGAGATCAAATGTGTCCATGGCCGCATCAAAGAGTCGGTCAGGACCAGGGTCGATCCACTGTTGCACATGGTCGGAATACTTGGCCAGCTCGTTCTTCATTCGTAGGAGAAGATCGGTATACCGATCCGCGTTATTCATAATCACGACGTGCAAGATTCTCGTTCCTCGCTTTATGCGGAATGGAAGCAGACCATGGCGGTCTCGAACGACGGTGATGCTCCGGCCAACCATGTCAGCTGCCACCTCCTGCTGTTTCTGTTGGTCGACTGGCAGGTGCATCTTTGGCGCGTCGTTAAGCAGACCACGTTGCTCTTTGAGTGCGAGTACACGTCGTGCTCTCTCTCGCAGCGTCTCCATGGTCAGGCGTCCGCTTGTCAATCGCTTCTCCATTTGCTCGTAGAATCTCTCATTGATTCGTGGGAACAGGAGCATATCACAGCCGCTCTCTAATGCGTCTGCGCAGGCATCATAATAGTTCACGTACCCGACGAGTCCGCCCATGGAGATCGCGTCTGTCACAACCAGGCCCTTGAATCCCATCTCGACCCGAAGCACATCTTGCAAGAGCCGTTTGCTCACGGTGGCCGGTGGGTGATTCCCTCTCACGTCAGCTACATCATAGGCCGGCAGTGCAATGTGTCCTGGCATGACTGCAACTACGCCCTCGTTAATGAGGTCCTGATACACACGTCCAGGGCCGTTCCACCAATCATCCTTTGTGAGATTGCTGACTGGAGTGGTGAGGTGCTGGTCCCATGTTGTATACCCATCACCCGGGAAATGCTTAATCGTGGCCATCATGCCGCTGTCTTGCATACCTCGCATATAAGCCCCAGCCATCTTAATTACATGCTGGGGATCCTTGCCTGCGCTCCTCAAGCCCACAACAGGGCTGTCTGGCTCCACAGCCAAATCAACACAGGGTGAAAAGGTCCAGTTGTAGCCAATGGAGCCTGCTTCCGCGGTGCAATACATCCAATCTCGTATGCCAGCTTCTCAGATCCTGTTTGGCTTATTCCCATCATGGATGGGAACCTTGCCGCGCCAAGAATCATATCTCCCGGGCCGTTTTCAAGGTCACTTACAATGAATGGCAAAACCTTGCAGCGAGTCTTGAACCTTTGAATTTGCTCGAACAGTTTCTCACGTTCAGTGGGATGGAAGAACATGGCTCCAAATTCTTGCTCAAGATCGGAGTCGCCATCTTTATAGCTGGGACAGCAAACGCCGTTGAGCAGACGTCGGAAGCTCCAGGACTCAACGGCCTTACATGCATCGTCTATATCAGCAATGCAGTATCTCATTCAGTACTTTTGGCATTTGACAGATGAGTTTTTTGGGTGCCTACTAAGAGAACCACTGGTGAGTTATTGCAAAAGCGGGGCTACTTTCAAGTTGCGGGGGTCACGTGACTATCATAATGGCACGATTAGATCGAATTGTCGATCAAGGATGAGATTCCAGCCATCAGATTTGTATGCATTAGTGTCAATGCTTTGCACTATCTCCCTTTCAGCTGATGCCCTTTACTCCACACATTTACAATATTGCGATCATCACCGCAATAGAACCATTTATCGATAAGCTCAAGGATGTTATCCTGCCAAGGAAAGAAATCCACTGGAGAGTCGAGAACTTCCAGATCAACAAGGCAGGCATCCCAAAATTTCCCGATTTCAATTGTGCCAGTCTTGTCAGCTATGTGAAGGACCTTTGCACCCCCATGTGTCGCAAGGTATAGGAGTTGAGCCACAGATAGAGATCTTTTCACACGTCTCGAAGCAAAAGCTGCTTGTCTTGCGACTTCCAGAATAGAAGCCGAATAGCCTCCAGAAATATCTGTCCCGAGACCCACGTTGATCCCTGCATCCAAAAGGGCATGGACATGTGCGTCTCCGCTGCGTAAAGCGGAGTTTGAGCATGGGCAGTGGGAAACGCCGACTCCACGCTCAGCCATCAGCGCAACTTCCTCTGAAGTACAATGAACGGCGTGCGCAAGAACGGTTCGAGGGGTGAGCAAGCCTGCCTGATCATAAACGTCTGCATAGCTCCTCGAATCTGGAAAGAGCTCTTTCACCCATTGAACTTCGGCTAAATTCTCGTTGATGTGGGTTTGAACAGGAAGATTTTCCTTTTTCGCAAGTAACGCAAGCTCTTTAAGCAGACTTTTGGTACACGATGGGGCAAACCGAGGAGTTATTATTGGGGTGACCAGGCTGTACTTTGGGTCGATGGCTTTGATGTGTCTTATTGTTTGGAAGGTTTTATGGAGAGCATCTATGTCAGAGCGATCGCAATAGTATTCTGGGCTTTGCGCATTCATACAGCAGCGACCGACAAAGGCCCGTTGTCCCCTAGCTAGACATACATCTGCGCAGATATTTGTAGAATTCACGTCACATGTGCCGAAATAGGCTGCAGTAGTTGTCCCGTACTTGAGTGTGCGGTCCACACACTTTTCATAAACTGCTCTGGCGCGTGTCTGGTCGGCGAGTGAAGCCTCCAAAGGATATATGTAATTATTTAGCCAGTCGAGGAGCGTAGACTCGCCAAATATACCGGTATTAGGATACTGGCTGGCGTGTATATGGGTGTCTATGAAACCAGGGAAGAAAAATGTTTTTCCTTCCGACTGAACTATTGTTGCATCTGGCCACCCTTTCCGACGGCCAGCTTCAATGGCATTCGTGCCCGAGCTTAGCCAAACAATCAAGCCTTCTTCGTTCACTCCAATGGATACATTTTCCAGAATCTCCAATTTATGCTGAGTACTTGTGTTTACCACCCGGCCATGATATATGGTGCGCTTCATGACATGTGATGGTCATGATGATGGGGAAATATACACCGCAAAATCTACATAGAATCATTTGATGCAGTTTCTTGCCGTTCGAAGATTAATTCTGTGTTTTAGTAATCTCCGTTCAATCGGCAAAGTGTCCGAAGATGTCATCGTCGGCCTGGCATTCGTTCGGACAGAACCCCATTTCCCCACAATTCCACGCCTTTACGAAGCAGGTACCGCGCACTTTCTAAAAGGGAACATTCATTCTTCAATATGTCCGGCTTGTACCAGGGATTGTTGCGACTTCACGAGGAAGGCCGGCCGATCCATGTTGGTCTCATCGGAGCTGGTAAGTTTGGTTCGATGTTTATATCCCAGATTCACAGGACCAAGGGAATGCATCTGCTAGGGATTGCAGACCTTTCAACCGATCGAGCAGAAGCTAGTCTCGCTCGTGTGGACTTCCCAAGCAAACCTACAAAGTCGTTGAAGGAGGCATACGAAAAGGGAACTACTGCTCTGCTTACGAACTCTGCCGAGCTTATGGAATTTGGTGGACTAGATGTAGTGATCGAAGCAACTGGTAACCCAGTGGTTGGGATTCGTCATGCGCTCCTCGCCTGCCAGCATAAGAAACATATTGTTATGGTCAATGTGGAAGCGGATGTTCTTGCCGGTCCATTACTCGCCCGAAAAGCAAAAGAAGCAGGTATCATATACTCCATGGCCTATGGTGATCAGCCAGCAATCATCTGCGAGCTTGTAGATTGGGCACGAACTGCTGGCTTTGATATTGTGTGTGCCGGTAAAGGCACAAAGCATTTGCCAAAATATCATGAGAGCACGCCAGATACCGTTTGGGATAATTATGGGTTCACCAAGGAGCAATTGGCAACTGGCGACTTTAATCCGCAGATGTTCAACTCCTTTCTCGACGGTACAAAATCTGCACTAGAGATGGCTGCAGTGAGCAACGCATGTGATCTTGAGCCACCCAGTGATGGTTTGCTATTTCCTCCATCAGGTGCGGATGATCTCCCCGGGTTGCTGAAGCCGAAGTCCGATGGAGGTGTACTAGAGCATAAAGGGACCGTGGAGGTGGTTTCATGCTTAAACTTGGATGGATCGATGGTAAATAAGGACCTTCGATTTGGCGTCTACGTCGTAATTGAAGCACCTGGGCCTTATCAAAAGGATTGTTTTGCACAGTACGGCCTGAGGACTGACGACTCCGGAAGGTACGCTGCACAGTACAAACCTTATCATCTCATTGGGCTCGAGCTTGGAGTATCTGTAGCGAATATCATGATCCGTGGAGAAGCGACCGGTTCAACCAAGGCTTGGCGTGGCGACGTCGTGGCAACCGCGAAGAAGGATCTCAAAGCAGGGGAGAAATTGGACGGCGAAGGGGGCTTCACTGTATATGGTAAACTTGTTCCCGCCCGGGATTCCGTGAAGATCGGAGCACTACCTATAGGACTTGCACATGGCCTTGTCCTGAAGAACGACATTCCAAAAGCGGCCAGGATTTCGTGGGACGATGTTCACTACGATGGGACTGTCGAGGCAATTAAGATTAGGAGAGATATGGAAGAAATGTTCAGATTAGAGTAGAAATGTTTATTTACCAGTCTGGATTTTGGGTCAGTGTAAAAGGTGGAGAAGAGCCACCCACCATCTTGGCCATATTGGATGGAATGAATTTCTACCTCACAGCAGAGAAAATCCTTAAAGACCGTAGAGGATCTATCGAATCACAAATATTCTCTCAGACCATTCCTCTCCCAAAGCAAAAAAGACTGTATGCGCTCATCTCACAAACGTTGAAATACCGCGAGTTCCTACAGGAAATCATTTCAAATTCAAAAATCCTAGAAAATGAGAAGAGGCTAAACCCAACCATTGCTTTACTTCTAATACATGATTTTCTTCTCGGCAAAGGAATTGAAGCTGGAGGGGGTCCACTGAAACAGTCAATTCTTAGGCACCGATCTCGGCTTCACGCCGAGTATGTAAAAGCAAAACTACGTCGAAAAATAAAGAATGTGACGGAGATACCGATATCCAGCCTTAGCATCAAATGGGCGCGCTGGAATACAATCAAAGGGCCACCAACTCTGATTACAACTGAAGTTCATTCATTGGAAGACGTGCGTGAAGGCAAACACTTTCATTCTCCCACAATTCCTAATGTATATGCATTTCATGCAAATGAGAGTCTCAATGCATCTGAGCTATATAAAGACGGTAGGATATTTCTACAGAACCTAGCAAGCTGCTTCCCGGCTTTCATTCTGTCTCCTAAGCCCGGTCAGACAATAATCGATGCATGCGCCGCTCCTGGGAACAAGACTACTCATCTGGCCGCCTTGATGACGAATGAAGGGTCCGTGGTAGCTTATGAGAAAAATGCCTCGAGGACAGCCATATTAAAGACCATGGTAAAGAAGGCTGGTGCAAGTATAGTAACGGCTCGAAATGAGGATTTCCTCCTCTCGGCGCCGCGTACAGTAGACGCCATTCTTTTAGACCCGAGCTGTAGCGGTAGTGGAATCACGTCGAGGCTTAACTATGATGAAGAAGAAGAAAATCTCGTCAGCACCAATGAAGTGCGATTTCATAGTCTGGCAGACTTTCAACTCAGAGTTCTTTGCCATGCAATGAGATACGATTGTGCACGCATTGTATATTCGACCTGCTCTTTTCATCAGATCGAAAACGAATTGGTAGTAGCTAAAGCACTCGCATCTCCGATCGCTGCTCAGATGGGGTGGAAGTCGCATAAAGCTCTTCCACATTGGCCCAGGCGAGGCCAGTCAGAGGACCCTATTCTAGCAGATAACTGTATACGTTGTACACCTGAGGATAACTCCATAGGATTCTTTGTTGCACTTTTCACTAGATGCACAACGAAGTAAATGCTTTAGCCGGATCTTCTTCATCCCATTCTTTCAATCTGGAGCACCATTAGGCCCTTAACTTAATCTCCAGCGGAACAATGTTTCGGGTCGCAACCTTTTTCCGGCATACGGGACATTTCCCACTTGTTCCGGTGGGACCAGAGCTGCGAAAATATTGTCGCACGCAGAGATCACAGAAAGGATGGCCACACGGGAGAATAGATAGGTCGGTAGGCTCTTCCATGCAAATTATACATGTCATGCCCGCTAATTGCGTTTCTTGAGTCCCGCGTTCGCGTTCACGTTGATTGCTAATCAGCTGTGAAACTTGCAAATCATCAAGATCTACTAAATCGATCGTCTCCACGTCGTTCATATCAACTGGTGTCAAATGATCGTCTTTATCAACTTCTTCCACACGCTCCCCCCATTGCACGCTGAGCTTGCGTTTGTGGGACGGATTTGATTTCGTCATACTAAGTGTATCTGTCGGGGCAACGGTCTTTGAACAATGTAAACAAAAAAAATGTTCCTATTAACATACATGTGCGCAGTCAACTTCATACCTTGCAAGTCTACAGTTACATGGTTATCCATCCAGAGTTTCAATGATTCCGGCTATATAATGAGAGATGCCGCAAATTAGTGACGAAGCGCAGATTACGTCCAGCTAGCGTGTAATCCATAACCTCTGGATACCAGACGAAACTTTGCACAGCTCTTCGATTGCCACATGATGCATCCTGCACAAATGCTGTCAATAAAAAAATGCTGTCAAGTATTGCACAAGTCAATTTATCAACCCTGTTCTATTCGCTTGCACATCTTCTCGATTGTTTATTCATATATCCTGCATCTTCAGCACGTCGACGGCAATCATGACAACACTAAAGCGGATTCTCTTGGCACGTCATGCAGGCCACGAGATTCAGATGGCAATAGCTCGTGGAACACTTTGTCATTTCTGCTGCAGCCACTCCGCATGAAATGCACATTGATCTGCATGCAGCCCCTATACTTCCTTTTGCGTCGAAAACATAATTCTTGCCTTGCCATAGCTTGATTTTGGGCTTGCGGATGTTTTGCCGTTCGATATAAGCATGGATCCCCCTTCTTCGAGGGGATAACTTGAATGATGGGTTCTTTGAGGAAATGTATCGGGCAGCTTTCTCACAGCGTACACCATCCGTGCAATAGATGAAAACATCCTTTTGTACTGGCGAATGAATTTTTCTATGTATATTGGAAGGGACAAAACCCTTTGAATCCTGGTGGAAGAAATGCTCCGTGAAAGTGACCCACCTGAGATTCGTAATGGTTTCTAGCGTCGGTTATCAGAGTCTTTGATGACCCCTTGCACAGAAGTTCACGAAAGTTCGGCGGTGACAGAAATTTGACAAACAAAGGTTCATCCATCGCTACTGGTGTCCCAAAAGGGCATATCTCATCAACGTTTCTCACCGAGTAGCCAGAAAAAGCATGTTTAGACCCAGGATTGGATTTGAGATACCCCGATTGATTGTCCTTACCGGGGAAAACCAATCCCTTTACAAAATTTCTTGTACTGATCGATTACCTCATTCTCGCTAGCAACAGTAATATTGTAACCTTCCCGACAACGCGGGCTTTGCCATGCAATCCAAGGCTTGTGCGCAAGCATCTATTAAATTCGGCCAAGTCATGCACTTTTGCTGGATCGTTCGGTATCCCAATATGAGGTGGGACCTGCAAGTACCTGTAGAGCAGAAGTACTTTGCCTAATGATTGATCGCAAGTACAGTGTCCCCAGGTTAACTGAATCGGATCCACCGCATCGCGTCGTGTACGAGCTCGGAAAACATCTTTTATCGAAACAAATGAGGTTATATTGTAAACATGCTCCACATTCCAAGCTCTAGTATTATGCTGTGCCCATATTTACATGTTGCTTTCACTTAATCGATTTTTATATAAGCCAAATCATACTATCCTTGAACGTCATCTCCCCAGCTCAAACTAGGTCGAGGAGAATGCCTTCGAACGATCGAACCTCTTCGACTCTCTGCGTTTTGCTCGCCTCGCTCAATTGCAGGTGCTTGGGCAAAGCTAATGCTGGGGAGATGCGGACCAGGATTTGAGAGACCAGAATGTTTGAATCTTTTCTCATCTTCGGTTGGGTCTCTTTCGCTCTCTTTCTCCACATTATCCCTTAAGCCTAGTGCAGCTTCTCTACGATGTCGTTCAGCTGCAGTTTCATCCTCTCTGTCGTCGTGAACGTGTTTATTGGTTGATCTCTGATCAGTAGCTTGGTCAACGTCGTCTCTCAACCCAACCACTCCCCATTGACGGTTTGTGGACGTATCTTCAACAGACTTGACAGGCTCGTTTTGACGAAGTGATTCGAGCTCATCTGGGCTCGTTGTCTGAGTTTCCTGCGGATTCTTATTCCTGAACCAAACTTTCATTCGCTGATATGTAGGAACACTGCGCGATTCGACCTTGGGTATATTATACCGCTTTATTATTTCACCCTCCTCGTTCTCCCAGATAACAGTATTTCCTATCTCATAAGCGTAAACATTTCCTTTGCGCCGGTTCTGCCTAATTACTTGATCAGATAACGCACCCGGCCGGACTGACGAAGGCCCTGCGTCAGAATCAGCAGGCAGTCCTTGAGCCGGACTCTTCATTTGACTGATGACCTCACCAGATTCGTCCTCAAGTATAAGATTGTCTCCCTCTTGAAAAGCTTCTTTCCCGTCATTTGTTTTTTCCTCGTAGTCCTCTTCAGTCTCTTTCGCGTCACTGCGTGCTTGTTCATCCGTAACTCCAGCTGACCGCATTCCTTCGTTTCCATTCTCCTGTGACCCACCCGTCTGGCTTCGAATAGACAGAAATCGACGCGCCCGAGCAGGAGGAGGTTTGGTGATTGGACCATCCATACCATTAAGCGAACTATCTGCATCCTTTTTGCCAATGCTTACGCTGTGACCCATTTCTAGGCGTGGTAGACGGTTGAGCCAATTTGGGCCATCAACTTCACGAGTAAAAGACATTGTAAAAGTCACTGTATTTATACGCTTCCCAAGTGTGAAGACGGCAATACTTGAACCATGAACAACAATCGAGCAGACCACCAGAAAAGTTACAATAGGCCATATAACTTCTATGATGAGTAAATTCGTTGATCCAGGAGGTGGTAATTCTGCAAGAGGTGTAGGTTCGTTGTGCTCAAGCTCCCCACGCGCCAGTATGGCTACAAACAGAGCTCCTACTCCGATCGGTCCAAAATGACCACAGAAGAAAGCCTCCCTCCAATTTTTGATATCCGGAATCAGTGGCTTACAAAGAAGCACTGCTGGTATCCGACGAAAAAGGATAATCAGTATAGCTACGACCACAAGACGCCACGGCGAGAGGCCCCAGTCCGCATTGCTGTAAGTTTCCCATGGGATGATTGCACCAAAATAAACAAAGTACGCCAAATTGAGGAGCAAGTCTATTACGTTGGACACGTGAGACTCTTCTGTCTTCGCAGTAAACCACCCATCCCATGCAAAAGACGCCCCTGCTGAGAAAGCGACAAGCAGATCATCCGTACCCAGTGTTACTCCTACACCACACGAGAACAAAGCGAGGACAAAATAGAATACCAAAAATGACTCGCGGTCAATGAGGCCTTTCTGTTCTGAATATTTGATCGTATGTCTTGCAGCCCATCCAATAACGGAACCGAGGATGCATCCGAAAATACACTCGTAGAGGACAGTCAATACTAGCCAGTGAAGGAAAAGCTCTCCCGGATCATGGAGATACTTTAGTAGCGAAAGCGAAAGATAGATAAACGGAAACGCCATTCCATCATTACATCCAGATTCGGCAGAAAGAAGGTTTCTCAAATGGCCTGGGACGCGTTTGGCAAATGTTCCCTTTCCCACGACTGAAGACGCTAGCACTGGATCTGTGGCCGTAATACATGCAGAAATTGTAAGTCCTTCGATGAAACTTAAAGTTGGAGTGAGGCCCCAAATAATGACACCGCTGATCACCCACCCAAACGACATAACAGGGACAAGGAGAAACGCCACAGACCTCCAATGACGCAGCATGTACTTTTTAGGCAACTCCACGCCTACCGCAAAAACTTGTACAATTAGAATAATCCTTGAGATTTCAAGTGTAATGTAATCTGTATTGCCCCATGTCGTCGGATCGAACCATCCCAAACAATGTGGGCCAACGATAATCCCTATAATCGAGGCCACCGTCGCCTCGCCTATGTAGAGTTTCTCCTTGATGAACAGCGAGCATAGGGAGAAGACTGTGATGTAGCCGCCCAGGATCATGTAGATTGTATGGATGGAAGTGACATCCATCTGACTCCACACCATTTCGCACTACTTAGACCTGGTAGCAGGTATGCACCATTTGGTATCGCTTTACTTTGGATCCTTACCTGGACTCCGCTCAATCAATCCACAAAAGGTTTTGTATCGTCGTGAGTTAATGACGCTTGAAACACCCTCCAGCCCGCTTCAGGCACAACGATATCATCCCAAACAATTACTCCACACGCGTAGTAGCCATTGGGCTGCACTGATCCGTCCCACGGCAGAGACTCCGACCCTCCGCAGTGAGCAAGGATGGACGA
>JAABUO010004583.1_pt1 | contig 16270 bp, 19 predicted proteins | sample 5559291 | NCBI WGS metagenome assembly JAABUO01 (sample SAMN10711878, study PRJNA513372) | rock metagenome | isolation source: Antarctica rocks | place: Antarctica: Victoria Land, Finger Mt sud
GCTTCTCCTCGGTCTTACCGGCTGCGGGAATAGCACGGCCAATACACCGAGCGGTGGCACGAATCCAGGTTCAAATGGTAACGGTAGTGGGAATAACGGCAGTGCGACTGTCACTCAACAACAACAGGCAGACTTCAGGCAGTGGCTGGATGCCAGCACCCGTCAACTGAACGACTGTGTTCACGATCCACCACGCTTACAGAAGCAGGCACAGAATGCTGTAAAAACCATGACTTTGGATGACAGCGTATTGCAAGCTACAATCCAGGATTGCCAGGGAGCAGTTCCTTCAGCACTACCGGCCAGTATACTGCTCGATAACGCTCTCAACGACACAATCATGGGGGCAGGAAGTGACTTTTCATCACAAGCGTTAAAAGCGGCGCAGGATCTCGATAATATCTACAACGGCCTTGCTACAACTGGCGAAGCACAAAAAGCACTAGACAAAGCCAGCCAAGCAACAAGCGAATATGCCTCCTATCTGAGCACCGTCAGCGACGCCAAACAGACCTACGGGTACTAGTTGTAAATTTCATCGGGGGATCTAGCATTTTTTTAGCCGGTGAGGGCGGCAGGTTCCAAGCCCTCCATACAAGGGCGACCGGGCCGCGCACGCGTGAAAAGGTGGGCAGGTGGTCCGAGGCAGTGTGCTGCGCTGTCGCTATCATCCATGCTAACTTTCTCGCTAGAATTTACAGACCGGAGAGATTAGTTCACCCAGACGGTGTAGTCTCTCATACGGCGATCCGCATGCGGGTGCGCCCTGCGAACAGGTTCATCGATGCTATAGTGATGGGCAATGATCTCTTAGCGAATCTATTGGACGAGCCTCGGTGGCACATTGCGCGTCGGACCTATGGTAGCAGCCATAATACACTCATCGGCCTGATCGTTGACTGGTGGATTAGCCAGGGGATAGTCCATGGCCGACAGCACCGCGTGATGGAGGGTGCGCTTCCTTATGAAGGGAATAAAGGAAGATGTGACGCAATCCTACTTGATGGAGACATAGCGATTGGCGTCGTAGAAGTCGAAGGAGGGTTTAAGTTCGATAATTACTTCAAGAAGCTCGACACCATCGGGCATTACTTTGGGGGCAAGGCGAAGGAGTGGGATAGCTTGCAGTTTGGGGTGTTACTTGCATACCCAACAAGCCTCCGTGGCGAACTGCCCCTGGACAAGTTTGTGGAAAAGGGCAGGACTTCGCTCTTGGGGCATCCCGAGAGGCAGTTGATCATCCTGACACTGGACAAGCAGTGGGGCGCAGAGAGCTTGGGCCTGCTCTTCAAAGGGCGCTATTACCACGAGGGCCGGCCCTACAAGGTCACGGGAGTACGTATCCAGATGCAGGACGGCGAGCAGATCATCGAACAGCGCTCACGAATCTTGACAGATGAAATCCCTACCTTGCCAGCATAGCAAGCTGAACCACTTGCCAGTCAGGGTCAGCGAAGTTAGGCGCGGGATTGGGCGCCCACGAGGTCTGTTGCGACAGCATCGAACTGGACAACCGCAGCTTGTGCGGTTAAAGGCGGAGCGGGCGGTATGTAGATTGTGCGCACGGGTGCGACGGCCTCCTCGACAGTAAGGTGTAGATCAGAGGAGTGGATAGCGCGCACCGAGTACCGGCAGCGGTTGGCCGCGCTGGGCGACCGGTGGGATACTGGCTGGCCCATGGCTGCGGGCGGGGTGAGCGAGGAAAGACGGGGCGGTGGTTGAAATGGCTGGAATGGACGGTTCCGGAGACGCCCACGGGCGTCCGCTGCCGGTCGGCACGCAGGTCGTCACGCTCGTCCCGGTGGGCGGCGGGCGCATCGTCCCGGCGGGGGCTGTCGCCACCATCGTCGCCGCGCCCGGGCGCGAGGTGGACTCCTACCGCATCCGCTTCCCCGACGGGGACGAGGCCGCCGTGGCGCGGGGCGACATCGCCGTGCGCGCGCACTTGCAGCACGCCGGGCTGAGGCCGACCCCTCCCCCGGCGGCAACCGCGACCTGTACCGGTATGTGATCTACCGCTGCGTGGTGGGCTCGCGCGCCTACGGCCTCGACGAGGAGGGGTCGGACACCGACCGCCGCGGCATCTACGTGCCCCCGGCGGAGCGGCACTGGTCGCTCTACGGCATCCCCGCGCAATTGGAGGATGAAGCGGGGCAGGAGACGTACTGGGAGGTCCAGAAGTTCCTGGCGCTGGCCCTCAAAGCCAGCCCGAACGTGCTGGAGTGTCTGTACTCGCCGCTGGTGGAGGTGGCCACGCCCGCGGCGCGGGAACTGCTGGCGATCCGCCACATCTTCCTCTCGCGGCTGGTCTACCAGACCTACAACGGCTACATCCTGTCGCAGTTCAAGAAGCTGGAGCAGGACCTGCGTACGCGCGGCCACATCCGCTGGAAGCACGCCATGCACCTCATCCGCCTCTTGCTCGCGGGCGTGACGATCCTGCGGGAGGGCGTCGTCCCGGTGCGAGTGGGCGACCAGCGCGAGCGCCTGCTCGCCATCCGGCGCGGCGAGATGCCGTGGGACGAGATCGACGCCTGGCAGCTGCGCCTGCACCGCGACTTTGACGCCGCCTTCGCTGCGACGCGGTTGCCGGAGCGGCCCGACTACGAGCGGGCCAACACCTATCTGATCGGGGTGAGGAAGGGCATGACGCTACGATGACGAGGCGTGACGACACGACCAATGAGGCGTTCCGGCTCCCCTACATCGACGAGTTAATCGCGCGCAAGGTCGCGGGGTCGGAGCGGGCGACGCTGGATGAGGCCGACGCGGCCCTGTACGAGCGAGAGTACGAGCGCCTGCGGCGCGACCTGCTGGAGGCCCATGAGGTTAGTCGCCTGCCCGACGCGGCGTCGGCGCGGCCCGCCCTCGACGACCTGCTGGTTCGGCTGCGCCTGCGAATGCCACGGCAGACCGATACGTGACGCGCCCGGATGCCCGGATACCCGGCCCTTGCGTGATGCGCCTGGGGCCAGGCTGTCGCGGGAGGGACAGACAGGCATGCCCAGTGTCAGATCGACGCCCTGTAACGGTGGCACGCAAAGTGCGCTATGCGGAATGAGAGAGCGCTCCTTATAGATAGCAGGCGTCCCAGTCTTTGTATGGCGCGTCTATACGGCGCGCCTGGAAGGGGATGGGCACGCCGTGGATGGGGAGCGGGGCCGCTTGTTCGGGGGACGGTACCGCGTCGTCGCGACGCTGGGCGATGGCGGTATGGCGCGCGTCTACAAGGCCGTCGACGAGCGGTTGGGCCGGGTCGTCGCCGTCAAGACGCTACACCCCCAGTACAACACCCAGCCCCTTTTCGTGGCCCGCTTCGAGGGCGAGGCGCGGCTGGCCGCCGGCCTGAGCCACCCCAACACGATCTCCGTGTACGACATTGGGCGCGACGACGACGGCGTCCACTATATCGTCATGGAATACGTCGAGGGCGAGACGCTCAAACGCCTCGTCCGACGCGAGGCCCCGCTGCCGCTCCCCGTGTGTGCGGCGATCGTCCGGCAGATCCTCCTGGCCCTGGACGACGCGCACGCGCGTGGCGTCGTCCACCGCGACATCAAGCCCGAGAATATCTTCCTCACGCCGACCCGTCAGGTGAAGGTGGGCGACTTCGGGATCGCGCGCGCCCTCGACGCGACGAGCGTCACGCCGCCGGGGATGGTGCTAGGCTCGGTCTCCTACTTCTCACCCGAGCAGGCGCTAGGGCAGCCGGCCACGGCGCAATCCGACCTCTACGCCGCGGGGGTCGTCCTCTACGAGATGCTGACGGGTCGTCTCCCGTTCGTGGCCGAGAGCCCGCTGGCCGTGGCCATCAAGCACGTCGACGAGGCGCCGGCGCCGCCGTCCGCCTACAACCCGCTCGTGCCGCCCGCCGTCGACGCCGTCGCGCTGCGCGCCCTCGACAAAGACCCGGCGCGCCGCTACTACTCGGGGGCCGCGCTGGCCGACGCCCTGGCCGGCGCGGCGGCGACGGCGCCGCCACAAGGCGACACGTATACGCTCCCCGCCAGCGACGACGCCACGGTCGTCGCGACGACGGCCGGACCCCCGCGTCCCCAGCCCCCCACGGAGCGGCTCATGCCCGCGAGCGCGGCCGCCCCGATCGATCCCGAGGATTCACCCCCGGCTCACCCCCGTCCCGCCGTCGCGGACGGACCCGCGGCCACGATCGGCGCGCGGTCCATGGCCGCGAGCGCGATCCGCCCGGCGGTCGCGCCGCGCACGGCCCGCTCGGCGCCGCCGGTCCGTCCGCGACGGCGGTCGTTCGCCCCGCTGGTCGGCGCCCTCATCCTCGTCGGCGCCCTGGCCGGCGGGATCGCGGTGCGGCAGGCGTCCTCTCAAGGAGGCCGTCACGGGGCGGCCGCCCCGGTCGCGACCGCGACGCCGGTAGGACGCCACGTCCCTGCGCGGGCGCTCCCGGCCGCGACCCGATCCGCGACGCCGACGAGCCTCCCACCGACACGCGTTCCACCGACAGTGGTTCTACCAACACACGTCGCCCATCGCGTCGGGAGGACAACGCGCGCGGCCGGCCGGAGGCGGTCGTCACGCCCGGTCATGGCGACGCTTCCCACCGTGAGCGCGACGACCATCCCGGCCACGTACACGGAGAGTCCCACATACGCCCCGACGGACACCCCGACGCAGGTTCCCGCCACGGATACCCCGACCGCCCAACCAACTCAGGCGCCTGCGACCGACAGCCCGACAGCCCAACCAACCCAAGCCCGCGCGACCGACAGCCCAACGGCCGGGGCGCCCGGCAGCGCCACGCCCACGGGGCAAGGGGGCGCGATAGCGGCGGCGGAGGCGGCGGTGACGCACGCCGACGACGTCTACGAGCAGGTCTACAACAACCGGGACACGAGCGGCCTCTCGTCCGCTTTCACCGCGTACCTCGTGGGCGTCGATAGCCGCGTCGCCCAGACGCTCGCGGCGAACGGCCAGCACTGGCGGATCACCCGGCTCAGTCTGTCCTTCAGCGGGGCAAGAGTGCTCGACGCCGACACAGTCCAGGTCAGCGGCGCGAAAACCGAGAGCGCCATAAAGCTGTCGGACACGGGGCAGGTCGTCGAGGACCACGGGACGTACACTATGACCTTTACCAACATCGTCAAGCGCGTCGACGGAGCGTGGCTGGTCGATAGCGTCGGCTAAGCGGCTCGGTGGTCACAGTTCGTAGGATTGGATATGCTGGGGGGTATGTACCGCATCACCTTGTCGAAAGACCAACACGAGGACCTGCGGGAGCGCACACGGCAGGACGGCCTCGCGCCGAGCACGCGCGATCGCCTGGAGATGGTGCGCCTCTCGGACGCGGGCTGGAGCGTGCCACGCATCGCGCGCCACCTCGGCCACCACGAGCAAACCGTGCGCACCTGGATCAAAGCCTTCCTCGCTGGCGGGTTTGACGCCCTGCCGAACAAACCACGCGGGGGCAAAGAGTCGGCCCTAACCGCGCCCCTGCTGGAGGGCGTGCGAGCCGAGGTGGCGACGGGCACGCGCACGTGGACGGCCGCCCACCTGGCCGACTGGGTCGCGCAGCACCAGGGGGTCCGCCTGAGTGCCGACCGCCTGCGTATCCACCTGCGCCGCGCCCAGATTTCCTGGCAGCGGACCCGTCGCACGCTCAAGCACAAACAGGACCCCGACGAGGTCGCGGAGCGCGCGGCCGTCCTGACGGACCTCGCAAAAAAGGGGACGCTGGCCTGATCGACCTGTGCCATCTGGACGAAGCGGGCTTTGCCCTGACGCTGCCGACGACCTACAGCTGGTGTCCGCGGGGTCAGCGGTTGCGCGTGCCCTATCAGGCGCCGCAAGGGCGGCGCGTCAACGTCATCGGCGCCTACGTCACCCCTGGGCCCGCGGCCGGTCACCTGGAGTATCGAAGCGGGGCCCTGGGGCCCACGAGCCGGGCCCAGAAGCCCCGCACGACGCCGCAGGAGCGGGCTGCCGCTCATGGTCTGACGGTCGATGCGGTGGGCCCTATCGACGCGGAGCGCCTCGTCGCCTTCTGCTGGCAGGTCGCCGCACGCCCCGCGGATGCGGCGTCTGACTGGCGACGGGCGCGCCCCCTGGTGATCGCCCTGGACAACTATTCTGTCCACACGCGCCAGACCGTCCGAGCGGCGCAGCCCCAGTTGGCCGCGGCCAACGTCACGCTGGCCTACCTGGCACGGTACTGCCCCGCGCAAGCGGGCATCGAACCTGTCTGGAACGATGTCAAACAGCATCAGATCCCTATCCGCAGCTGCGCACAGGTGGCTGCCCTCAAACACGCCGTCGATGACGCCCTCGCTCACAAAGCCCAGCACCTCCAGCACTCCCATGGAAAAACTACGAACGTACAACGCCTGGCCGCTTAGCGCGTGGCGTACGCGGCGTAGATGAGGCCGAGGCGATCGAGGGCCTCGGGGTCGATGGCGTCGGGCGCCGTCTGGATAGCGTGGGCCAGCGCCGTGCTACAGGCGTCCTCCAGGGCGTCGGGCGGGATCGCGGGGACGACCTCCTGGATGGCGCGCCGCACCGTGCCGATGTTGCGGGCCACGGTGGCCACCACCATGTCGGCGCTCACGGCATCCTCACTCTCGCGCCAGCAATCGTAGTCGGTCGACTGCGCGATCATGGCGTAGTGCATCTCGGCCTCGCGCGCCAGCCTGGCCTCGGGCATCGCCGTCATGCCGACGACCGAGACGCCCCAACTCCGGTACAGCAGCGACTCGGCCCGCGTCGAGAATTGCGGCCCCTCGATGCACAGGTACGTCCCTCCTCGGTGCGTCGTCGCGCCCGCGCGCTCGGCCGCGTCGGCCAGCAAACCCGAGAGGGTGGGGCAAAAGGGTTGCGCCAGCGAGACGTGCCCGACGAGGCCGCCGCCGAAATAGGTGCCCACGCGGTTGCGCGTGCGGTCGACAATCTGGTCGGGGATGACCATGTGCGTCGGCGCGATCTCCTCGCGCATCGACCCCACCGCGCTCGCCGCCAGCAGCCAGCGCACGCCGAGGCTCTTGAGGGCGTAGATGTTGGCCCGCGCGGGGATCTCGGAGGGGAGCAGGCGGTGGCCGTGCCCGTGGCGCGGCAGGAAGGCGACACGCGTCCCGTGCAGCGTCCCGATCGTGATCGTATCCGAAGGCTCGCCGAACGGCGTCGAGACGCGCCGCTCCTCGACCTCCGTCAATGCGTCCATCGCGTAGAGCCCGCTGCCGCCCAGCACCCCGATCGCTACATCGTCCGTCGTCTCAGACATAAGCTTGTCCCTGCTCTCCTCTAGCCGCGTTCATCTATTCCTTCCCCAGGTACAGGGAAGAGTGTGTCCTACCAGCATACTAACAATTGATTGATACCTAGTATAGCCGCTGGCCTCTTGGCGCCATAGGTAGCGGGCGGGTATCGTGGGGCAGGAGTTGACCAGTGAAGGGGAAGAGGGGAGGGCGCCGCATGATGGATGTTCGCGGTTCGTGCTAGACTTACACCACGGCGTACCGAGGAGACGGTCGACAATGGCGCAGGAAGTACGTGCGGTCTATGAGGACGGGCGGTTACGTGTACTCGATCCTGTCACGCTGGCCGAAGGCGAGCAGGTCCAGGTGATGATCCTGCGTGAGCAGGAGCGCACGCGCGCCGCGCTCGGCGATCTGCTGCTGGAACCCGCACCGGACACAGGGGACACCGTTGACGAAGCTGGGCTCCTGGCCGAGATCGACGCCACCGTGCAGGGACAGGTTCGTGTCTCTGAGGCGATCATCCAGGAACGGCAGGACGGCCCCTGACGCACTACTTCCTCGACAGCAGCGCCGTGGTCAAGCGCTACGTGCCGGAAGTGGGGACAGCTTGGGTGCGTGCGCTGGCCATACCCACCGCCGGCCATACCCTCCTGATTGCCCAGGTGACATCGGCCGAGATTGTCTCCGGCGTGGCCCGCCGTCGGCGCGAGGGGACCATCCCCGCTCGGACCGCCCATGTCATCCGCCTGCTGGTCGATCGGCATACGCACCGCGAGTATGTGGTGATCGCCCTGCGGACTCCGGTGCTCCGCCGCACGGAGGACCTACTGGAAACACACCCGCTGCGCGCCTACGACGCGGTGCAACTCGCCTCGGCCCTGGAGAGCAACGGCCGCTTGGTGGCGGCGGGCCTGGCGCCACTCGTGTTTGTGTCTGCCGACACCCGCCTGCTGACCGTGGCCGGCGCCGAGCGCCTGACGACCGATGACCCCAACGCACACCTATGAGCGCGCATCCCAGTTCTTGGGGCAGCCGTAGCTATTGAGGGAGCGCCACATCGCTCGTCGTCTCAGACATAAGCTTGTCCCTGCTCTCCTCTAACCACCTACGTTCATCTAGTCATTCCCCAGGTACAGGGAAGAGCGCGCCCTAGTAGCATACTAACAATTGATACCGTTGATACCGAGTATAGCCGCTGTCCTCTTGGCGCCATAGGTAGTGGGTGGGTATCGTGGGGTATCGTGGGGCAAGGAGTTGAGTAGTGAAGGGGAGGGCGCCGCATGATGGATGTTCAGGGTCGCGTCGATGCCTTCGTCGGGGCCTTCGTCGGGCGGCAGCAACGCCGCCCGACCGGTCTTGCCGGCCGGGTCATCGGCGAACGGATGGCGCGGCAGCATGCGCCGGAAACGTTGTGGACGATCGGGCTCCTGGACCTCGCGCCGGCGGATCGCGTGCTGGAGGTCGGCTGCGGAGCGGGGCGGGCCATCGATCTCATCGCCGCGCGGACGCCGCGCGGGCATGTGTCCGGCGTTGATGTGTCCGGCGCGATGGTCCGCGCATCCTCCCGCCGGAACGCCAGGGCGATCGAGGCGGGGCGCGTGGAGGTGCGACACGGCGATGTGGCCGCCCTGCCGTTTGCCGATCGGTCCTTCGACAAGGTCGTGAGCATCCACACGCTCTATTTCTGGACCGACCTGGAGCGGGCCATGGCCGAGATCGGGCGCGTGCTCACGCCAGGGGGCCGGCTCGCGCTCACGCTGTCGCCCGGCAAAGTCGGGGCGGCGGACGACGCCGCCTGCCGCGCGATGGTGGAAGAGCGCGTCCTCCCATGCATGCGTCGCGATGGCTTCACGACGGCAACCGTCGAACGCGGACCCAACTCTCGCCAGTATAGGACCGTCGCCGTGGTAGGTGTAAAGTAGGGCGCCATGCACACAACATGATATTAAAATATTCGCCCGTTACGCTCTGTTATGCGGACGCTACTGACGCTACCCGTCGTGGCTCTTGTATATATAACGTAAATTGTGTTGCGACAGGCTGCCGCATACGCCCGCATACGCCCGCATACACCGCGGGGGAGGTTTGTCACATGGAGATTGTGCGCGGAACGGTGGTCGGCGGCGCGGGCGACTACGCCCGCTGGATCGCGCTGTATCAGGCCGACTATCGCCGTAAGACGGGCCTGACGCTCTATCCTGGCACGCTGAATCTGCGGTTGGCGCGGCCCTACCCCTTGCCCGCCGCCCAGCTCACGCGCTTGGAGCCAGGCGAGTACGGGGGGACGGTCGGCATTAGCATCGTGCCCGCCCGTATCCTGGGTCGGCCCGCCGTCGTGCTCCGCCCCGACGTGCCTGGAGGGGCGACCGCGGAGGAGGCCGCCCAGCGCCTGACGACGCTCGAGGTGGCGACCGACATCAAGCTGCGCGACGTTTACGGCCTCACGGACGGTGATACGGTCGCCGTCGAGGTCGGCTAGCGCCTTCCCGCGCCGCCCATAGCGCCGCCTCATCCCTCGCTATCCTCATCCTCTGGACACCTTCGATATGACGACCGCTATGACTCCTTCTATCTTCTCGTTCGCCCTGCCCGGCTGCGTCGTGGACGTGGAGCGCCGCCGATCTGCTACGCTGCCCCTATGACTGATCCTATCGTCGTCGTCGACTACGACCCCGCCTGGCCAGATCTCTGCGCCGTGCTGCGTGCCCCCGTGGCCGCGGCCCTCGGGGACGTGGCCGTCGCGGTCGAGCATGTTGGCAGCACCGCCTGGATCGTTGGCAATGAGTCAGATGCCAACGCTTCTCGGCTCCCGGGGCGGCCCCTGCTCCATCAGATCCCGTAAGAGTGCTGGCAGATCCCGTGGCGCCGTCGTCACAGTGGCGGACGCCAACTCCGTCGACGACCACCACCGCAAGTCGCGAAACCAGCGCGCCTCATCGGGCTCCAGACGCACGGTGCGTGGGTTGAAGGTCGGTACGCGCACGACGAAATAGCGCTCGTACTGGTGGTAGAGCGTGCCGCCAACTCGGAACACATGCTCACGGCTCCAGATCCACGGGCCGAGAACCACACCCTCCAGGCCAGTCTCCTCCCCAATCTCCCTCCGCGCCGCCTCCTCGTGCGTTTCGCCCGGTTCCAGCCCTCCACCCGGTGTCCCCCACCATGTCTCCCCTGTGTCCGCGTCCTCGAAGCGGACGAGGAGGACGCGGTTCGCATCGTCGATCAAGATCGCGCGCGCCGCGTGCCGCGGGATCGGTACCTCGCCTTGTGTCATCATCACCCCTTGGGTCGTAATGATTGGTTGTCGACGTTCGTGGAGGACTGATCACTTTTTTTATCGCGGCGTGAGGCGCTTGAAGGCCTCGGCGTACTCCATGCCCTGGGGCTCCCCGAGGTCGTGGGCGCGCTGCCGCATACGCTCGTCGAGCCCGGCGGGGTCGCCGATCTGGCTGACGTGGTGGCGCAGCGCGGCGAGCTTGCGGTCGATCGAGCCGGCGATGTCGACCCAGAAGTCGGGCTGCCCCGAGCCCCACAACCAGATTTCAGGGACCGGCCACAGCTCCAGCCCCTCGTGCAGGAGTTCCGGTAGGTAGAGGTGGTCGCGCGCGGCCACGAAGGCGTCGGTCACGGCGAAGCCCGCCGCGCGGTGGTCCGGGTGCAGCATCCAGGGACACCATGCGTCGTGCGTGATGAGCACGTTGGGGCGCACCTCGCGGATGCGCCGGGCGATACGCATGCGGACGGCGCGCGTGTTCTCGAGCTCGCCGTCGGGCTGCTCCAGGAAGGTGACACTGGAGACGCCGAGCGCCTCGGCGGCCGCGCGCTGCTCCACCTGACGCCGCCGCACAAGCTCACGCGGGTCGATCGCTCGGTCTTTCGTGCCCTTACCGCCGTCGGTACAGACGATGTAGTGGACCTCGTAGCCCCCGCGCGTGAATCCCGCGACCGTCCCACCGGCCCCGAACTCGGTGTCGTCGGGGTGCGCCCCCACGACGAGGACCGGTCCCTCGTACTCCATCCCTATTCTCCCTATTTATGTGTCTAATCCCAGGTCGCGCGCCGTGAACAGGGCGCGCGCGTCGAACCCGCGCGCGCGCAGCGTGCCGATCCCGCCGGCATCGCGGTCGACGAGACAGCGCACCGCCCCGACGATCATCCCTTCCTCCTCGATCGCGTCGATCGTCTCGAAGAGGGAGCCTCCGGTCGTGACGGTGTCCTCGACCAGGGCGACACGCATGCCCGGCGCGACGGGCCCCTCGATGCGCCGGCCGCGCCCATGCGCTTTGGCCTCCTTGCGCGCCATGAAGGCGGGCAAGGGACGCCCCAGCCCGCCGCTCAGGAGGCAGACGCCGATGGCGATGGGGTCCGCGGCGCGGGGCGGCCCGCCCACGGCCTGAATGTCGTCCGGCAGGCTCTCTAGCATGAGGCGGGCCACCAGGGCCAGCCCATCGGGTGAGAGCGTGACCGCGCGGCAATCGATGTAGTAGGAACTCGTCGCGCCCGAGCGCAGCGTGAATGTCCCGCGCTGCACCGCGCGCTCCAACAGCAGCCGCCGCAACTCCGCACGCGCCTCATCCGTCGTCATCATCGTTCCTCACTTCCGTCGAGCACGTCGCGGGCTACGTAGAGGGGGCGGGCGCGCACCTCGTCGTAGATGCGGCCCAGGTACTCGCCGATGACGCCGAGAAATATGAGCTGGATGCCGCCGAGGAGGAGCACGGCGATCAGCGTCGTCGTCTGCCCCTGGATAGCCACGTTGAAGATGCGCAGGATCACCGCGACGACGATCGCGAACAGACTGATGCCGGCCAGGAAAAAGCCGAGGCTGGCGGCCAGTTGCAGCGGCAGGTGGCTGAAGCTCGTGATGGCGTCGAGCGAGAAGCGGATCATCTTGGAGAGAGGATATTTCGTCGTCCCGGCGAAGCGCTCGGCGCGGTCGTAGCGCACCGCCTCCTGGCGGAACCCGACCCACACCGAGAGCCCGCGCATGAAGCGGTGGTGCTCACGCATCGTCACCAGCGTGTCGACGACGCGCCGGTCGAGCAGCCGGAAGTCGCCGGTGTCGCGCGGGATGTCGACGGAGGTGATGCGGGCGATGAGACGGTAGAAGGCGGCGGCGGTCAGAAGCTTGAAGCGCGTCTCCCCGACCCGCCCGCGGCGCTGCGCGTAGACGACCTCGGCCCCATCGCGCCAGCGCGCCACGAGCTCCGGGATGACCTCGGGGGGGTCCTGCAGGTCGGAGTCGATGATGATGACGGCGGCGCCGTGAGCGTGGTCGAGCCCGGCCGAGATGGCGATCTGGTGCCCGAAGTTGCGCGAGAAGTCGACCACATGCACGCGCGGATCGCGCGCGTGCAACTCGCGCATGAGGCGGTACGAGCCGTCGCGTGAGCCGTCGTTGACGAGCACGATCTCGTAGGGCTCGCCCAGCCCCTCCAGCACGGCCGTCAGGCGCTGGTAGAACGTGGGGAGGGTCTCCTCCTCGTTGTAGATCGGCGCCACCACCGAGAAGACAGGCCGCCCCGTCTCCGCGCGCGGCTCCCGTGTCTCCACTCGCTGTGCCGTCATCCCGTCCCGCCCCCTTCGCGCCTCACCCCCGCTGCTCCCCCTTTTAAGGGTAGGTTTGTCACGCGAGAGGGAGAGTCGGAGGGCGAAGCCCTCCGTGTTCCCGCGCGTGTGGAGGGGCGCCCCGCGTCGCTGGGCGCCCCTCCACACAAAAAACCTATCCTTAGTAAGCGCTGCTCCCCTCCATAGTACAGCCAGAGACGGCTACGGCGCCGTAGCCCATTCGTCGTGATCAGGGACATGTCATTCTCGCCTTGTACGTGGGTTCAGATGTCGGCGACCCTGACCGGGAACGGCGCCCCTGATCGCGAACGACTTGGCTCTGGTCGTGATCGCCCCAAGCCGTAGCCCGGCGGACCCGTTCAGTGTGGCAGGACTGGCGGACGGCGCAGGTAGTCGGCGATCGCGACGCGGCGGTAGGTCGACAGGCACGGCGGCCCGTCGGCGAGGTCGAGCGTGCCCGCCGTAAGGTCGCAGATGATCGACGCGACGCTCTCCTCCTGTTCCTCGGCCGGTCGGTCGAGGTCCGCGTGCAGGCAGATCGACCCCGGCGCGGTCGCGTGGTCGGATAGGATCGCGCGCACCGCCCTCTCGTCGATCGGTCGATCGCGCGTCAGCGCCGCAGCCCGCGCCCCGCGCGCCGCGGTCTCCGGGTAGTCGCGCGCCCCGCGGTCCCCCGCGACGAGGTCGTCGTCGGCGCAGTGGTTGGCGTGCGCGAGCGTGCCCGCGGCCGGACGCGCCACGCGACAGCCGTGCGGCATCGCCTCGACGTCGGCGAGGGCGCCGGCCCGATCGGCCAGGAGGTGGTTGCACGAGGTGCTGCGGGGCGTGGCGGCGATGAGCGCGACAGCCGCGTCGACCGAGCGGGCCGTGTCGAGGACGTGGCGCAGGATGACGTGCATCGGCGCCGCGGGACCGGGATGGTCGGCGTCGGACATAAGCAGGTTGACGCATAGGCCCAGCCCGGCCGCGTTGACCCCGATCTTGCCCACGATGCCCGCCTCGGTGAAGGTCAGGACGTCGGGGCCGTCGTCGCGGCGGAGAGCCCAGAGCACGGTCGTCCCCGCCAGGGCGGCGAACCAGTCCCAATTCTGCGCGATCCGCACGTGCCCGTCGGCCGAGGCCGGCGGCGCCACGGCGACCGCCGTACATTCGGGGCGGCGCGCCACGCCGTGCAGGAGTTCGGTACGCGCGTTGATGGCCACGATCTCGCGCGGGTCGCACCCAGCACCGTCGGCGATCCCGCGCATCTCTTCCAGCAGCGCGGGCGCCAGGCCGTCGATCGCGGGGATGAAGCGCGCGGCTTCGTCCAGGACCCGCGCGCGGTCGAGGCCCGCGTGGTAGGCGCATAGCCCCAGATAGGCCTCGACCGTGCGGCGGACGCGCGCGGGAACGGCGCGCCCGAGGCTGCGGCCGCGCGTGAAGGCGTCGCCCTCGCTCATGATGATGGGTGTCCGGCGCTCCAACTCTCTCGCTCCGTCCATCCCCCTTACCCTATCCTTTCCCTCATTCTCCGGCCGCGCTGCGGCCGAGCGGCGAGGTTACAGTCTGCTCTGAAAATAGGCCTTGGGGCCTATTTTCATCCCGCGGAGGCGTCCGCAGGACATGACTACTGTGACAAGTCGCCTTCTCTTCGCCCCCTCCGCCCCCTCCGGGGGAACCTGGGGAGATGCCTCCCCCCAGACCCCCGCCAAACGCACATCGTCGGAGCCATAAGGGTCGGAGTTATTTGTAGTTCCCACAACTCACCCCTGGCCATGCCTGTCTGTCATACGCGCAGTGTCCGGCAATTCTAATTCGATTACCCGTCCCCCGCACCCGTCCCCCCCGCCGTGCGCCGGACGTCTATCCGCGGTCGACATCCGTCTGAGCGTCTATCCGGGGTCGATGTCCGTCTGGGGAGAGGCTTGGCAGGCAACGGCTTTTATGGCGGGGGTCTGGGGGGAGCCATCTCCCCAGGTTCCCCCGGAGGGGGCGGAGGGGGCGAATCAGACGTCCCCCGGAGGCGCGCTGGACCGCCGGCCGCGGCCGGCGGTCCAGTTAGCCATGGGCGGAGGGGGCGAAAGGAGTAGCGGAGGGGGCGAAAGAAGGCGACTTTTCACAGACCCTGGCGGCGAGGTCCACGAAGTTGTCGAAGAGCGCGTCGGCGTGCGCGCGGATGGCCGCGTCGCGGACGCGCACGGCGTCCGCCAGCGCCGGCCCGTCGCCGGCCTTATCCGGGCCGACGAAGGCGGCGTAGCCCCGCGCGATCCAGTCGGCGAACGTGCGCCACGAGACCTCGGGATGGAACTGCAGCGCATAGGCGCGCGGCGCGCAGCGTGCGATCTGCGCGGCGCATAGCGCCGACGAGGCCAGGCACACGCCGCCGGGCGGGATAGCGAAGGTATCCTCGTGGAACTGCGCCGTCTCCAGCACCGGGTCGAGGCCGCGCAGCAGCGGGTCGTCGCCGGCCCCCGGAGCCAACGTCACCGGGACAAGGCCGACCTCCTTAGCGGGGTTGCGCGTCACCACCGCGCCGAGCGCCCCGGCCAGGAGCTGGCCGCCGAGGCAAATACCCAGGTACGGTATGTCGCGATCCACCGCCGCGCGTATGAGCCCCATCGCCTCGCCCAGATAGGGGTAGGCGTCGCCCTCATTCACGCTCATGGTCCCACCCAAACCGACGAGCATATCGTACCGGTCCAGCGAGAGGACGTCATGGGGCGCGGACATGAGCGCAACGTCCCACGCCATCCCGCGCGCGGTGAAACGCCGCCCCAGATGATCGGGCGGGTCACTCGTCTCGAATTGTAGGATCAGCGCACGCACGATATCTCCAGGGTCCAGGTTCGACGTGATGTAGCGATGGCGACGACACGCCAGGGGCGCCAGAGGCGTCGAACACGTCACGTTTCTATCAGCATATCACCCCTCGGGGGCGAGCCGGGCGTGCGATAGCCGATACGCGATAGCGGCGATCCCGACCGCGCAGAGCAGGGTCGGCGCGATCGCGGGGACCAGGCCGCCGCGCAGCAACAGCCCCTGGACGGGGGGCAAAATCGCCGCGCCGACCCCGCTCGCCACCAGCACGAGCGCGAGGGCGCCCCCTTCGGCCCCCGCGCCGTCTTCCGCCGCGACGCCGACCGCGAGCGCCTGGGCCAACGGGAAGATCGGCGAGAAGGCGAGTCCGATGAGGGCGCACGCCGCGGCGGCCGGCGGCAGGCTATGCCCCGCGGCCAGCAGGAGGACCGCTCCCCCGATCACGCCCACCGCCCCCAGTGTGATGATACGGACCGGCGCGACACCGCGGCGCAGGAGCAACGCGGTCGGGATGCCGCCGAGGGCGAGGGCTAGCCAGAAGACGGAGGCAAGCGGGGCGGCCCCGGCCGGGTCCAGCCGCGCCGACCGGCTGACGATAGTGACGATCCAGCCGCCGAACCCGATCTCGGCTCCCAGGTACAGAGCGCCGATGGCGATCGGAGCCCACAGGCGTCTCTGCCGTAAGC
>JAABUO010004585.1_pt1 | contig 16267 bp, 16 predicted proteins | sample 5559291 | NCBI WGS metagenome assembly JAABUO01 (sample SAMN10711878, study PRJNA513372) | rock metagenome | isolation source: Antarctica rocks | place: Antarctica: Victoria Land, Finger Mt sud
AGACCTAGACAGCTTGCATGCAAGGGCAGCAAGAAGAGTAGGCTTGCATGTAGGCTTTGGGTGCAGGCACTGCCAAGGAAATGGCTGCCCCAACATGGGGCAAATGCATTGCCAAGCCACATTTGACAGACGCTCACCTTAGCTAGAGAGGCAACATGTCTCTGGTTGACAGTTGGTGTGACTGCCAAGCCCTCAAGCAGCATGCTTGCCTGCAGGTTCAGCGCCCTGCATTGTATGGGCAAAGAGCGCCAGCTGTGCTGGCCTTGAAAGACCACAATGCTGTGTTGGTAGGCAAATGCAGAGAGCTGATTGTACAGTGCTGATCTTCTGCTCACAACTGGCTGCTGGCTTTGGGAGCCCTCCTCTCACAGCAGCACCAACAGCTGCACGGCTCCCGTGGCCCTAGGTCAAGCAAGCTGGAAGATCATCCCTGCATGTCAGCAGCATTTGAGCTATTGTGTATTGTGCACATAGGAGCATGCCTCTTCAGGATGTAACTTGACATGCAGCACCTGATTTGGGCTGCATCAAGGCAGCAACATCAGGTCTTCATTCGTACATTCTTTGGATGTCACCTGCTCTGCTGTTCAAGAAGTTGAGCACAAGAACACAACAGTCCAGCTTGGGCTGCAGTGCAGAGCAGGTTGCACATGAGGAGCAGGGCTGCCAACGAACCAGCAGGCATACCTGGTGTACCTGGAGTGGTTTGCTACCATAGGTACAGGCATGGCAGGAGTCAGGCAGACCAGCTGAATGACAATTGTCCAAGATCTGCAGTCAAAGCTGGTTGAATGCTGCCCTGACATTCTGCGTGATCCAGTGAAACCTGTAGGCAACAGCAGAATGCATGAGCCTCAAACAGGTCTCACAACACACTGCATAGGGACCACGGCACAGTGCATTAACAGCCCTGTAGCATTTACTGGAGGCAGGCACAATCAGAAAGTGTGTGCCTGCCTTGTCAGAGCAAAGCCCAGTGCAATAAGCCACCCGTTGAGTGAGGCTCATACAAGCTGACAAGCGCAGACTGCCCTTGCAATGCCCTAAATACCGCCCCTGCTGAATGACCCATGATCAGCTTTTTCATACACCACGCACATGTACTTCACAGCAGAACAACACTGCTCTGGCTCACATGTATTCACCTAAATATCTAATGTAAATCAGAGGTTGCAAAGATGCAAGACAGCGTTTTCACAAACACTTTGAGCACAGTCATTGTCCAAAGAAGTCACTCATGTTTTGTGCAGAAAGAGCAAAAACCACTTTGTGTAGTTCAAATGCACATTGGGAACACCTTACTGAGACAAAAACAACTACAGGTCCGTGCAACACGAGAAGTTTGGTACACTGCATGAACAGCCCTGTTGCATCTACTGTACGCAGGCAATCCCAGACCGTGTGTGCCTGCAATATCAAGCAGAGCTCAGTCCAATACCCCACAAGCCTTTGGCCTCAACCCAGCAAAGCAAATGATCCATATCTGCATGCACACCCTCGAGCTTATGAGCTCGAAGACTGTTTTACATGCATCTGAGCTTCACATCAAAACATTTAAAGTATTTTACTGATCAGGCTCACATGCATGTGCACTCACTACACTTCATTCTGAACCCCAAGATCAGAGCTGGTGAGCATACAAGACAGCAAATGTGTACACATTTTGTGTGCGATGATTGTATCAGGAGAAAACACAAGCTTGATCCACAAACTGCAGAAAAGGCTACACAGAGTACAAATGTAGACCGAAAACAGCTTGCTGACACAGCTAAAATTGCAAGTCAATGGGGAGGCGTTTGTGCCCAAACGCCTTGAAACAAAGACAGCAGTTGCATGCATAGGCTCATCATGACCATAAGGGAGCTGCGATATCAACAAGGCACCTTCAAAGCAAGTTGGAGCACGCCTGCTGCTCAAGCCTAGACCTGATAGATGCTCTTTTGACGCTTTTCTTGCTTGAGCTAGTACGCTGAAAAGCACTTTGTTCCCAGCTGTGCCCACTTGCATCCTTCCAGAAGGCCTTTTGACGGGACCCCGCCAGAACCTGCTCAGGCCCAACACCATTCTTGGCAGTATCGTACTCTGCAGCCAGCGCAGGGTACAGCGACTGCAGTGAGTTGCAGATGCAAGCCTGTTTGCTGGTGCAATATGGGCAACCACTATTGACGCCAATGCGGCTGCGTGGAGGGGCCAAAAACAGGTGAGGTTGGCCTTTGGGGCATTTGGTACAGATCCAGTGCACCATCTTGTTGCTTCCTGCCGTGATCTTGTCAGGATCAAGACCTGCTCTCCAACTCCTCTCAAAGTCAAACTCCAGCATTGCAGGGTGTTGGCTCTGTGTCAAGCTTGGTTGTCTGTTCCAGGCTCTACTGATATACGAGCACTTGGGACAACCACTTTGGGCGTCAACTTTACGGTATATTTTGGCTTGCGAGCTGTGACCACACGATGGGCAGAGCCAATGCCTGCGGGTGGTACTGCCTGCAATGACCTGGTCTGGAGTCACCCCATTCTTGGCTGTGTCCCAGTATGCTGCAACAGCTGGGGCTACAGTCAAGAGCGAGTTGTGTTGGCACAGATTGTAGTTGGTGCAAAAAGGGCACTGACTATCCATATTCTGCCTGTTATTGACGGTGGTCAACCATTCGTGCGGCAGCCCACACGGACACTGGTCACACCTCCACCACACACGCAGATCACTGCTGGCTGTGATCTGCCTGTCTCCCAAATGCTGGTTTTTGGCATGATGCCACTGCCTCCGCAGCTCTGGCCTGAGCAGGCTGATGTCGGGGCCTGCTGAGGGCGGTTGCCCTCTTTGCTTGCAGCAGCACAGTCTTGAGCGTCCTGGTGCCAGCACATCCACAATTCGGCAGTTGCAGTTGAAGAGGGAGTTTGCAGCTGCTTCAAGTCACAGTGGTAATGCGGTCACATACCAGATGCCTGTTTCTTGTTCCTTAGCTGTGGCGCCAAACCACGGAATGAGGACTCACGACTGAGGGCGTGCTGCAAGCGCGAACATTCGGGTTGCCTGCACACAGGTTACGGCTGACAATCTAGACGAAATGCGGTGTAGATCTACAACAACAATTTGCACTTGCCTGCTGTGGGTTGGTTGCCAAACCCAGCTCGCGCAGCGCATTTTTGTAGCCCTGCTTCCGAGCTTGGCGTCCCTCGACCGCTACTTCAGGGTTCACACAGCTGCAGTGCGAACACATAAAGCGTAAGGCCTTTAGCCAGTGACATTCAACCCCTGAGGCTCCGAAACCAGACATGCAAGTCATAGTGGGCTTTAAGTCTGGCTTTGTTGTGGTGAGAATCCGATGATCAGTTCCCGAAACTGCACTCTTGATGTCTGTTGGTTGAGATCACTGCACCTTTGGTGAGACAGCTTTGACGTGATGTGGCCACATTGTGCATCACATGCAACTAGCAAGACCTTTTGCACCAGCAATACCGATTATCAAATATAATGGTGTAATTGTCTGACCGTGCTTCCTGGACAAGCTAAGCCTTGCTGTCGACTCTGGCTATGCTTGTACAGTCAGCAAGGTTTTGTCTGCTGGGCTGCTGGTCATGTTGCCACAACAGCGCAGTGTATGTATTGGACCTCAATTGAGGCTTGCAAGCTGCTGGTGGTGACACACCAGCTGTTAGACTCGGCCATGATCATGACTAGATAGATGATGCAGCGAATATTCAATACAAAAGAGCTCCTGATGTATTTGCAGGCAAGACGGATCCGGGACTGTTACGTGCATCATATCGCCTGATATGCAAGGTACAGTGTGACCTACTGTATGCACAGATTGAGGCTGAGAGGTTTATCAGTGATAGCTGATCTCAGCATGCCAAGACGACATTTTCCTCTTCACTGTAGCATCTCTGCATCATATGCACAAGCGTGGACACCAGCTGTCAAGGCATCCCTGCTACAACCACAATGTGCTTGCTGCAACACAAGGCAGGCTGAAATGAGCACCAGTGACAGCGAATCATGTTTGCCAGAGGCTCCCTGATCTTTGCATCTTCATTGCAGTGTCCTTGCATCATGTGCATACTTCTGGGCACCGCCTCACAAGGTAACCCTGCTACAAATGCAGCCATGCAAAGCTTGTGAGACAACGACTGCAAGCAAGGCTTGTTCTGCAGCATGCATCATTTGAGCTGGACAGTCTGTCAGGCAAGTAGATTATATTCAATCACGCAGTTGTGTATGCTTGTGCAATAGTGACACTGCTGTGCAACTGCATCACTACAAACAGGGTAACATGTCACAATATGCTGTGCCAATGTTGTGCTGTGCTGTGCTGTGCTGTGCTGTGCTGTGCTGTGCTGTGCTGTGCTGTGCTGTGCTGTGCTGTGCTGTGCTGTGCTGTGCTGTGCTGTGCTGTGCGTGCCGTGCTGCTCTGTGCCATGCCGTGCTGTGCTATGCCGTGCCATGCTGTGAGGTGCTGTGCTGTGCTGTGCCGTGCTGTGCTCTGCTGTGCTGTGCAGTTCTCTGCTGTGAGGGGCTGTGTCATAGCATGCTCTGCCATTACATGATATGCTGAGCATCATGATATTTGTGCAGGAAATGAAACGTTGCCAGCATGCAGACTAGGGCAAAATGATATCCTGCTGGCTGCCTACTGGCTGACCTGGCTTCACACTGTATGCATCCTCTGCAGCTCGTCTGTTACTCTTCTAGATGCCAGTCTCAGGCTTGAACGCCCTCTTCCCAGCAATGGGATCAACATGTGCTGTTGTAAACAAAGGACTGTTTGTCTGTGCATGTATGCCAGGCCTCTGACTGGGCGGTTGTCCTTGCAAGGCTGCCTGCAGCAGCAAAAGCATTTGAGCATGTGCTATCTTGCCACAAAGCTTGGTCAATCACATCCAATCTGTGCATTGCAGAAGTTGACTCCTTCTGAATGCTGAGCTCACAACTGAAACACAGCTGAAGTTGGAAGCCAAAGCATTTCCAGCTGCCTTTGCACGAGTAATCACATACAATGCTTGACATGCTTCCAGATAGTGGGTGTTGTCCAAATGAATTGGCATGCATTGCAGCCCTGCTGCTCCCTTGCCTTCCGCATCTTTTGCTGTGAGCTGTCTGCTGAGCCGCAAGCAGTGCCTCAGGCAGTGTCACGGCAAACACTCAGACATCACAGGTGCCCAGATATTGCTTCAGACAAACATGGTGCTTTGACTCATAGCATGGCATTCAGGAATCCAAACGCCTGCTTGCATGGACGCAGACGATCAAAACCTGATTCATGCAAGATTGTGTCAGCCACACTGCTCATTGACCCTGCCTCAGGCAGGCCATGGCATTGTAGCTACCAGGGGTGTTGCAACCAGAGGCTGGCCAGTAACCGCGCGAGGACCTGCTGCATGACACCAACAACGCCAGTAAGCTAGCAATCGAGCATGCTGTACCTAAGTTTGAGAGCCTTGAATCACCAGGCACAGGTCTGGGAGGAGCTTGGCAGGCCATCTGACTGGCTTGCGCTGTGCACGCTTTGCAGGCAGAGCACCCCTGGCTGCTGCCTTCACTTGCAAGCCTTGATGTCAAGCACAAAGAAGGCTGTGAGACTGTACGCAGCAATGGCTACGTTTACGCTGCAAAGCATTGATGCGAGCAAGGTGCAAGGTCACAGGCGGCATGCAGCACACAAACAGGATTGCAACATCAGAGCTCTGGCATTGACTAGCCTGGCTCCAATGACACTTGCAAATGACATCCATACATGTATCAATCATTATGCCAAGATTCAAGCAAGGCGAGACATCTTTGTCAAAGGTGCTGCGTGTACCACATAACTAGACGGAGTCAAAGAAGAGCAGCTGATTTTAAGCTGTAGTGGTGTACAAGTGTTGTCGACTGTGTGGATGGGCCTACAATGAAACCTTCATGCACAGCAAAGATGGCATGCAGTGCAATCACTCATGTCTTGCAAAACATCTGCTTTGTACTCACCGTATGCAGGGCATATGATGTTGTGGAGCAGCAGCTACACAGGGCCAGCTTGTTGCGCTGGGCAGCAGCATCAGCAGCATCATGCCATGATGGCCCTCCTGGGCTGAGCTTAGTAAAGCTCAAACATCATTACTGCATGTCAGTATCTGGGAATGTTACGCTGTGCTTGTTTCTCTGAGCTGCTGCTGTGTCCCACCTGCGTGTCAAAGTGTGCTTCAATGAAACTCCCCTGGCTTGAAACAGATGTTGGTTTGACCAGCATGCAGGCAATGACACCAATGCTATGGCTTTGACCAATCAAGACAGATCATCTAAGCCCTACACGAGGCGCTCCTTGTGCAACCTGAGACCCTTTGTGGCTGCACAATAACAAAATTTTGCTGCAGTCATGTCAGGGTTGAGAGGAGGGGCTCTCAGCTGCTGACCAGAGTCAGCAATGTCTGACAAAGCAAGATGCAATGTTTGACAAAGCCAGCTTGCGATGCATCTGCTACAACAGTCATGGCAGGTGCTATTAGCTCACCTGTGAGTGCACAGTGGCTGTTGATCATCTGGCGTATCCAGCTGTTGGACGACTCTGGTGGGCGACAAGCCACTGGGCTGCTGCGTGCATGAACAGGGCGGGGTCTGCTTCTACAAGTCCAGAAGTCAGCCTTGCTGTGGAGTGAAAGTGGACCTCATCAAGTAGCTTGAGATGCCTTGATGGAATATGAAGTGTCAAGGCTCAAGGTGCAAGCAATACCCATCAGTTCCAACAGACCTTGCTCATTGTGCAAGCTTTGCACAGTCCAGCTTGCAAACCCTAGTCACAAGAGCCAGAACCTTCACATCTGCAGCTTTTGCTGTTAGATTACAAACGCTTGTGGCAACTGCTCTGTTATTATGCTGTGCAATCATCAGGCCTGGATGCAGCCTAAGCTGCATGCTCAACAAGGAAAAACGCCAACAAGGCCCCAAAAAAAAAAAAACAGAAAACAGGAAACCAAATGTGTACACTGGACTGAATACGCAAGTAATGCTTCAAAACAGCCATGTCAAACACCCAATAAGATCTGTGTTAAGACATTTATAATTTTGAGTGAAATGCAGTAAGAGGCTGTCATGACACAATGGCACAAGGGAGATATACTGGCACCAAGGCACAGTCAAAGCAAGTCAGATGAGCCTTGCTGCTTGAGCCTAGACCTCTGGCTGATTGCTGCTCGCTTGATTCTATCTTTTTCTGGCTTAGTTCGGACAGCAGGACTTTGTTCCCAGGTGTACCCGCTTGCATCCTTCCAGAAGGCCACTTTGTCAGACCCTGGCAGGACCTGCTCAGGCCCAACACCATTCCTTGCAGTGTCATACTCTACAGCTAGCGCAGGGTACGACGACTGCAGCGAGTTGCAGATGCAAGCTCTTCTGCTGGCACAGTAGGGGCAACCACTGTTGCTGCCAAGCCGATCCTTTGGAGCTGCCACAAAGAGGTGAAGTTGGCCTTTGGGGCACTTGGTACAAATCCAGTGCACCATCTTGTGGCTTCCTGCCGTGATCTTGTCAGGATCAAGACCTGCTCTCCTATTTCTCTCACAATCAAACTCCAGCATTGCAGGGTGCTGGCTCTGTGTCAAGCTTGGTTGTCTGTTCCAGGGTTTATTTACACTTGAGCACTTAGGACAACCGCTTTGGTTATCAACTTTCACACATATCTTGGCTTGCCAGCTGTGACCACACGATGGGCAGAGCCAATGCCTGCGGGTGGTACTGCGTGCCATGACCTGGTCTGAAGTCAGCCCATTCTTGGCTGTGTCCCAGAAGGCTGCCACAGCTGGGGCCACAGTCAACAACGAGTTGTGTTGGCACAAACTGTTGTTGGTGCAATAAGGGCACTGATTGTCCCTATTCTGCCTATCATTGACGGTGGCCAACCACTCGTGTGGGAGCGCACTTGGAAACTGGTCACAACTCCACCAGACACGCAGATTGCTGCCGGCTGCGATCTGCCTGTCTCCCAGGTGCTTATTCTTGGCGTGACGCCACTGCCTCTGCAGCTCTGGCCTCAGCAGGCTGATGTCTGGGCCTGCTGAGGACGGTTGCCGCGGTTGGCCGCAGCAATACGGTTCTGCGTTTCCTGGTGCCAGCACATTTTGGCTGTTGCAGGTGGTGTCAAGAGTCTGAAGCCGCTTCAAGTCAGCATGAAAGCGCAGTCACGTACCAGTTGCCTGCCTGGTGTTTCTCAGCTGCGGTTTCAATCCGTGAAGAAGGGAAACACGAACTAAAACGTGCTGCAAGCGCGGAAGTTTGGAATGCCTGCATACAGCATATGGCTGACGACGTAGAACGAGATGCAGTGCAGAATCACAAGAAGACATCTGCACTTGCCTGCTGTGGGGCGTTTGCCAGACCAAGTTCGGGAGCACATCCCCAAAGCCATGCTTCCGAGCTTGGTGTCCCTCACCCGCTACTTGAGGTCCCAATAGCCACACAGCGACCATACAAAGCGTCAGGCACATCGAAATCAAAGCCTGAGGCTCCGAAACCAGACAGGCAAACCGCCACACTGCTGCTTGTTACACAATTGCAAACACTTGACCATGCCATTTTATGCCTTGCCATGCTGTGTTAATCTGCCACGCTGTTGCTTGTTTACATAACTGCCAACGTTCCTGCTCTGGACGGGAGACTGGCAGCACCAGAGTCTGCTGTCTGACAGCTTTTCCTGTACCTGCACTCAAGCTGCAGCAGAGTTGGGAACAAGCCATGGAAGATATGCTTGCTGCACCACACGCGTATAAACGCTGATTTTTTTCTAACAAGATGTGAGTCTTTGTAGACAGCTTGTATGCAAGAGCAGAAAAAGGAGTCCTGCTGTATGCACGCAAGACGATGTATCAAGTCACCAGGCTGACACACAATCTACTGCATGCGCAGACTTGAGGCTGAAATTGGAACCAGTGCCACCTGAGGCAGAGGACTGTTTTCTACGCATCTTCACTGCATCGTCCCTGCATCATATGCATATGCCTCACAAGGCACCCTTGCTACAAATGCATTTCATGGAAAGCTTCCCAGACAAACACCGCACGCAAGGCTTGCTCTCCAGCATGCATCATGTGAGCTGGACAATCTGTCAAGCAAGCAGGCTACACCCATTCACGCAGCTGCGTATGCTTGTGCAACAGTGCAAGTGCTGCTCATGTGCACCACTACCAACAGGGTATCATGTCACGCGATGCTGCGCTACGCTGCACTGTGCTGCGCTGCACTTTCCTGCGCAATGCTGTGCTGTGCTGTGCTGTGCCGTGCTGTGCTCTGCTGTGCTGTGCAGTTCTGCGCCGTGCCGTGCCGTGCTGTGCCGTGCCGTGCCGTGCTGTGCTGTGCTGTACTGCGTCGCAGCATGCTCTGCCATTACAGCACAACATTTGTGCATGAATTGAATTGTTGCCAGCATGCAGAATAGGGCAAAATGAAAGCCTACTGGTTGCCTACTGGCTGACATTTGCAGGTGATGTTGTGGGCAGCAGCCTCAGATGACTACCTTGTTGCGCTGGGCAGCAGCATCAGCAGCGTCATGCCACGATGGCCCTCCTCAGCTGCGGTCAGGGGAGCTGAAAGATCTTTCCTGCATGTCAGCATGCGGGCGACATTGCCCTTCCTTGTCTCTCTGAGCTACTGCTGTATCTGAAGCATGGCATCACTCCCACCTGCACGTGAAAGTGTACTGTGTGAAAACACTTTACACGCATATAAGGTGCCATGAAACAAGTACAATCTGACCAGGATACAGGCAAATGCACCAATGCTACAACTGTGACAGATCATGACAGATCATCTAGGCACTACACGAGGCGCTCCCTGCCTCAACCTAGACTCTTTGTGGCTGCACAGGAACAACATGTTGTTGCGGTCATGTCAGGAGCAAGAGGAGGGGCTCTCAGCTGGTGAACAGAGTCCAACAATGCCTGATAAAGCAAGCTTGCAATGCATATGTGACAACAGTCATGGTAGATGCTATTCACTCACCTCCGCATACCCAGTGGCTGATCAGCACGAAGCGCATCCAGCTGTTGGCAGACTCTGGTGGACAACAAGCCTGAAGGCTGCTGCTTGCATGAGCAGGGCGGGTCTGCTTTTACAAACCCTGAAGTCAGCCTTGCTGTGGAATGAAGCTTGACCACATCAGGTAGCCTGAGACGCTTTGATGAGTTCAGCAGTCTCGACGCTCAAGGTGCAAGCAATGCCAGTCAATTCCAGTAGACCTTGCTCGTTGTGCAAGCTCTGCACAGCATCAGCATGCAAACACTAGTCAAATGAGTCAGAACTATCACAGTTGCTGTTAATTGACAAATGCTTCTGGCAAACTGCTCTGTCAATATGCTGTGCAATTCTCATGATTGATCCATCCAGATACAGCACAAAAGTGCATGCTAAACAAAGAAAGCCAACAAGGCACACAAAAATTGGATTGAAAAAGCCATAACCATGGTAAGTGCACAGTGACTGTATAAAGCAAGTCACACACCCTACTTGATGCAGGACTAGCAGTCAATGCTTCAAAACAAACATGTCAGACAAATAACAAGATCTGTGCTAAGACACTACTAATTTGAGTCAACAAGAGGATGTCATCACTGACTACCCTGTTATACTGCACCAACTTCAACATGACATTGTCACAGGGAGAAACAAATACACAAGAGACATACATTGCCACAAAGGCACAGTCAAAGCAAGTCAGATCAGGCTTGCTACTTGAGCCTAGCCCTGATCGCCGCTCGCTTGGTTCTGTCTTTTTCTGGCGCAGTACGGTTAGCAGGACTTTGTTCCCAGGTGTGCCCGCTTGCATCCTTCCAGAAGGCCATTTTGTCAGACCCTGGCAGAATCTGCTCAGGCCCAGTACCATTCTTGGCAGTGTCGTACTCTGCAGCTAGCTCAGGATACAATGACTGCAGTGAGTTGCAAATGCAAGCTCTTTTGCTGGCACAGTAAGGGCAACCACTGTTGCTGCCAATCCGGTGGTACGGAGGCGCCACAAAGAGGTGTGGTCGGCCTCTGGGGCATTTGGTACAGATCCAGTGCACCATCTTCCTGCTTCCTGCCGTGATCTTGTTAGGGTCAAGACCTGCTCTCCGGTTCCTCTCAAAATCAAACTCCAGCATTGCAGGGTGCTGGCTCTGTGTCAAGCTTGGTTGTCTGTTCGAGGCTCTACTGATATATGAGCACTTGGGACAACCACTCTGGCCGTCAACTTTACGGTGTATCTTGGCTTGCCATCTATGACCACACAATGGGCAGAGCCAATGCCTGCGGGTGTTACTGCGTGCCATGACCTGGTCTGGAGTCACCCCATTCTCGGCTGTGTCCCAGTAGGCTGCCACAGCTGGGGCCACAGTTGACAATGAGTTGTGTTGGCACAGACTTCTATTAGTGCAGAAAGGGCACTGATAGTCCTTATTCTGCCTGTCTTTGACAGTGGCCAACCATTCGTGCGGAAGCCCATTAGGACACTGGTCACAGCTCCACCACACACGCAGACCGCTGCTGGCTGTGATCTGCCTGTCTCCCAAGTGCTGATTGTTGGCGTGATGCCACTGCCTCTGCAGCTCTGGCCTCAGCAGGCTGATGTCTGGGCCTGCTGAAGACTGTTTCCGCGGTTGGCCGCAGAAACAAATTTCTGAGTATCCTGGTGCCAGCACATTTTAACCTTTGCAGGTGGTGTCAAGATTTTGAAGCTGCTTCAAGTCAGCATGGAAGCGCAGTCACATACCAGTTGCCTGCCTGGTTTTTTTTAACTGCGGATTCAACCCGTGAAGAACGAAACCACGAACCAAAACGTGCTGCAAGCGCGGAAGCTTGGGATGCCTGCATACAGGCTATGGCTGACGATGCAGAACGAATTGCGGTGCAGCTTCACAAGAAGACATCTGCACTTGCCTGCTGTGGGGTGGTTGCCAGACCAAGCTCGGGCAGCACATCCCCGTAACCATGCTTCCGAGGTTGGTGTCCCTCGCCAGCTCCTCGAGGTCCAAACAGCCACACAGCGACCCTGCGTACGCCAAAGCTTGCTTAAGTCAAACCAAAGCCTGAGGCTCCGAAACCAGACAGGCAAATCGTGTTCGCTGGAGCAGCAGTCCACACTGCTGCTTGTTTACATAACTGCAAACATTCATCATGTCATGTTATGCCATGCCATGCTGTGTCAAATCTTCCACACTGTTGCTTGGTTACACGACTGCCAACTTTCCTGCTCTGCAACAAGATTTGAGTCTCTGTAGACAGCTTGTATGCAAGAGCAGAAAAAGGAATATCTGAACCTTGCTGTATCAAGTTTCCAGGCTGAAAAACGATATACTGTATGCACAGACTTGAGGCTGAAAAGGGTGCCAGTGACAGCCGAGCCAGAGGACTCTGTTCTACGCATCTTCATTGCATCGTCCCTGCATCATATGCATACTTGCAGGCACCGCCTCACAAGGCACCCTTGCTACAAATGCATTTCATGAAAAGCTTCCGAGACAAACACCGCAAGCAAGGCTTGTTCTCCAGCATGCATCATGTGAGCTGGACATTCTGTCAAGCAAGCAGGCTACGCCCATTCACGCAGCTGCGTATGCTTGTGCAACCGTGCGAGTGCTGCTCATGTGCACCACTACCAACAGGGTAACATGTCACGCGATGCTGTGCTGTGCTGCGCTGCGCTGCACTGTGCTGCGCTGCACTGTGCTGCGCAGTGCTGTGCTGTGATGTGCTGTGCTGTGCCATGCCGTGCTGTGCTATGCTGTGCTGTGCAGTTCTGTGCCGTGCCGTGCCGTGCCGTGCCGTGCCGTGCCGTGCCGTGCCGTGCCGTGCTGTGCTGTGCTGTGCTTTGAGGTACTGCGTCGCAGCATGCTCTGCCATTACAGCACAACATTTGTGCATGAATTGAAATGTTGCCAGCATGCAGAATAGGGCAAAACAAAATCCTAATGGTTGCCAACAGGCTGACCTGACTTTAACACTGGATGAGTCCTCTGCAGCTCGTCTATTACTCTTTTGGCTGCCAGTCTCAGGCATGGAAGCCCTCTTCCCAGCATTGGGATCAACAAATGCTGTTGCAGATCAAGGGCTGATTGTCTGTGCGTGTGTGGCAGGCCTCTGGCTGGGCGGTTGTCCTCGCAAGGGTGCCTGCATCAGCAAAAGCAATGTCAGCATGTGCTATCTTGCCACAAAGCTTGGTCAATCACATCAAATCTGTGCATTGCAGAACTTGACTCCTTCTGAATGCTGAGCTCACAACTCAAACACAGCTGAAGTTGGAAGCCAAAGTATTTCCAGCTGCCTTTGCACGAGTAATCACTTTTAGTGCTTGACACTCTTCCAGAAAGTGATGTTGTTCATACAAAATAGCATGCATTTCAGCCCTTCTGCTCCTTTGCCTTCTGCAAATTTTGCTGTGAGCTGTCTGCTGAGCAGCAAGCAGTGCCTCAGACCAGGCAAACACTCAGACATCACAGGTGCTCGCATACTGCTTCAGATTGAGATGGTGCCCTGACTCATAGCATTCATACAGGAATTTAAATGCCTGCTTGCATGGATGCTTGTTATCAAACCCTCACTTACTCAAGATTGTGAGACCCTGACTGCTCATTGACCCTCAGGCAGGCCATGGCATTGTGGCTAGGGGTGTTGCATCCAGAGGCTGGCCTGTAAATGCGTGAGGACCTGCTGCATGTCAACAACAACGCCAGTAAGCTAGCAAATAAGCATGCTGTACCTAAATTTGAGAGCTTTTATCACCAGGCACAGGGTGGGGGGAGCTCGGCGGGCCATCTGAGTGGCTTGTGCTGTGTATGCTTTGCAGGCAGAGCACCTCTGGCTGCTACCCTCACTTCCAAGCCTTGACGTCAAGCACATAGAGGGCTGTGAGACTGTACGCAGCAATGGCTACGTTCATGTCTGCATCGTACATGTCTGCATCAGGCTACGTTCATCTGGCTACGTTCATGTCTGCATCTAGGCGTCGCTACCCCTTGCTTTTCTCTCTGAGCTGCTGCTGTGTCTAAAGCGTGGCAACACTCCCACCTGCATATGAAATTGACATGTAGCAAGTACTGTTGTGATCAGCGTGCAGGGAATGACACCAATACTACAGCTGTGACAGGTTATGACAGATCATCCAGGCCCTACACAAGGTGCTTTCTGCCTCAACCTGCAACCTGCAAATCCTTGTGGTCACCTGCGACCTCAGGGATGGATGCAGGACAAAGTCTGCTTCACAACAAGTGAAGGCCAACAAGGCACAAGAACAGATTGATTAGAGAGCAGACAAAAGCACAGTGTACAATAACTGAATAAGCAAGTCACAAATGCTTGATGAAAATATAAATAGGTAATGCTTAAAATAATCAACTCAAAAACCAAACCAGATCTGTGCTAAGACATTTATAATTTCACGTCAATAGGAGGCTGTCATTACTGACTACCTTGTTACAACGCATCAATTCCAACATGACAATGGCAAAGGTAGAACATGTACACAAGGTGAAACACATACGCAAGGAGACACATTGCCACAAAAGCAGAGTCAAAGCAAGTCAGATCAGGCTTGTTGCTTGAGCCTAGACCTGATTGCCGCTCGCTTGCTTCTACCAGTGTGAAGCCAACAAGGCACAAAAAAACTTAAATGAGAAAGCGATAACCGTAGTAAGTGTACAGTGACTGTATAAAGCACGTCACACACGCTATTTGATGCAAGATTAGCAGTCAATGCTTCAAAAAAATCGCATCAGACAAGCCACAAGATCTGTGCTAAGACACTACTAATTTGAGTCAACAAAGAGGATGTCATCACTGACTACCCTGTTATCATGCACCAACTTCAACATGACAATGTCACAAGGAGAAACAAATACACATACATTGCCACAAAGGCACAGTCAAAGCAAGTCAGATGAGGCTTGCTGCTTGAGCCTCAACCTCTGGCTGATTGCCGCTCGCTTGAATCTATCTTTTTCTGGCTTAGTTCGGTTAGCAGGACTTTGTTCCCAGGTGTGCCCGCTTGCATCCTTCCAGAACGCCATTTTGTCAGACCCTGGTAGAACTTGCTCAGGCCCTACACCATTCTTTGCAGTATCAAACTCTGCAGCCAGCGCAGGATACAACGAGTGCAGTGAGTTGCAAATGCAAGCCTTTTTGCTGGCGCAGCAAGGACAACCAGTGTTGTTGCCAAGCCGGTCCTGTGGACGTGCCACAAACAGGTGTGGTTGGCCTTTGGGGCACTTGGTACAGACCCAGTGCACCATCTTATTGCTTCCTGCCGTGATCTTGCAAGATATGTGTGAAAGTTGACAACCAAAGTGGTTGTCCTAAGTGCTCAAGTGTAAATAAACCCTGGAGCAGACAACCAAGCTTGACACAGAGCCAGCACCCTGCAATGCTGGAGTTTGATTTTGAGAGAAATAGGAGAGCAGGTCTTGATCCTGAGCTTGCCAGCTGTGACCGCATGATGGGCAGAGCCAATGCCTGCGGGTGGTACTGCGTGCCATGACCTGGTCTGAAGTCACCCCATTCTTGGCTGTGTCCCAGTACGCTGCCACAGCTGGGGCCACGGTCAACAGCGAGTTGTGTTGGCACAAACTGTTGTTGGTGCAATAAGGGCACTGAGTGTCCAAACTCTGCCTATCATTGACGGTGGCCAACCATTCATGCGGCAGCCCACACGGACACTGGTCACAACTCCACCAGACACGTAGATGACTGCTGGCTGTGATCCGCCTGTCTCCCAAATGCTGATTTTTGGCACGATGCCACTGCCTCTGCAGCTCTGGCCTGAGCAAGCTGATGTCTGGGCCTGCTGAGGACGGTTGCCGCGGTTGGCCGCAGCAAAACAGTTCTGAGTTTCCTGGTGCCAGCACATTTTGGCTGTTGCAGGTGGTGTCAAGAGTCTGAAGCCGCTTCAAGTCAGCATGAAAGCGCAGTCACATACCAGTTGCCTGCCTGGTGTTTCTCAGCTGCGCTTGCAGTCCTTGAAGAAGGGAAACACGACCCAAAACGTGCTGCAGGCGTGGAAGTTTGGAGTGCCTGCATACAGCATATGGCTGACGACGCAGAACAAATAGCGGTGCAGGTTCACAAGAAGACATCTGCACTTGCCTGCTGTGGGGCGGTTGCCAGACCAAGTTCGGGGAACACATCCCCATGGCCATGCTTCCGAGCTTGAAGTCCCTCGATCGCTACTTGAGCACTAATCAGCCACAAAGCGATCACAGAACGCAAGCTTTACGCAAGCCACGCTTGATGACGGCAGCTCCGAAACCAAATTAGCAACAAGCTACCAAGTTATGTGCTGGG
>JAABUO010004587.1_pt1 | contig 16265 bp, 18 predicted proteins | sample 5559291 | NCBI WGS metagenome assembly JAABUO01 (sample SAMN10711878, study PRJNA513372) | rock metagenome | isolation source: Antarctica rocks | place: Antarctica: Victoria Land, Finger Mt sud
CGGCCATGGCTGCACCTGCAGCTGCCTCTGCATCTGACACAGCAGCTGGTCTTCCCTCCATACTGTCAGCTGCCCTTGCTGCCTGGTCTTCTCCGGCTGCACCCATCTTCAGCAACAGCATCGCCACCGCATCAACTCCTGCTGCTGCTGCTGCTGCTGCTGCTGCTGCAGTACCAAATCTCTCGTTCATTGACACCAAGGGTCTTCTGCAAAGCAGCGTCCCTCAGGCGCCAGCTTCAGTCACTTCCAGACCTGTGGCCAGTACACAGTCCCTGCACCCTCAAGCTGTACCAGCATCTGACACCGCTGCAGTAGTCAAGCTAGTGTCAAGCGCAGCAGTCAGCGTGGCAGCCAGTCCAGGGACAGCACCTGTCCCTGTTAGTCTCCCAGGGACTACTGTCGGAGGCCCTCCAATCGCCAGTAGCTTGGCTACATTCCTCAGCGCACATGCTCCCCGTGCATTGCTTCAAGGCTGCGGCAGCAGCAGCAGCAGCGTGCCTGTTGGCAGCTTCACTTTGACACCTCCCATGTCTCCCCAGACAAATGCTATCAGGGCTGTGGCAAACAGCCCTGGCGGTATGGCCACATGGCTTGTGTCAGAGCGCCCTGCAAGCCTGACATTAGGAGCAGGGCTTTCAGGGACTGGGCTGCCCTTGCTACCACACATCACCCCAACTCCCTCCCCAGCAGCACCTCTGTCGCAGTTGCCACGTGACCTCACTGTAGGTCCAGACCAAGCAGAGGGCTTCACCAGCATTCCTGCCAGCCCCTCTCTGTTCAGCCCTGCCCCGCGGGCTGCCCCTGCTATGGCCAAGTTGCAGGGCAGCAAATCCAGCAAGAAGAGGAGCAGGGAGCAGGCACAGCTTAAACGCTCTGAATTTGTGGCTGTCTCCCAAACAAAAGGCGACAAGCAGGCTCCCTTCTCTTTCCTGCCCACCAGGGAATCACAGCAGGTCTCAGCATCGCTTGCGCCTCCCACGCTTGCCCAGAGAACCTTTGACAATGACCCACACCCCAAACGGCTCCACTCAGATGACGGGATCCCTATCAGTAAAGAGTTGGCCATCATGCGCAAAGCCCATGGCGACGGTTTCATTCCACGGGTTGGTGCAGACGCTGTCTCTCCACAGCTGCGTGATGTCAAGTCTCTGGTGCTGCACAAGCAGCACAAGTACAATCTGCTGGACATCTGTAACGCCATTGGGTACTTTGCTATTGGGCAGCAGCAGAATTTGGAAATTTTCCTTGGGGACCTGCGCAACTCGCTTGTTCACCAGCAGCAGGTGGGCACCAGTGTTGATTTCAATCTGCTCTGTTTGAATGCATGCTTTCTTCCTTTTTGCAAACAGCAACCAGCCTGAGGACTTTTAACTCAAGGACCTTTGCACCAAGCAGCAAGTGCGTCCTGCTCATTTACCATGGTTTGGACACTTCAGCTGCAGCATTAGTAAAAACATCTTCTTTGAAAAAATTGGGCAAAAGAAGTAGTTTACTAAATAGTAAACAGGGGAAAACTTGACAACAGCAATGGCCTGGCCTGTACGTTCTTACACACAACATGTATTAGAATGCCTCTGTTGTTTGCAGATACATTCCATTGCTGCCTTGTTTGGCGTGCGTGCATTTCAGTCCCAGCACCCTGGGCGCTTCCATGAGAAGTACCACCTCACCCAACTTGTGAAGAGACCCGAGGCAGGCATCCTCACACTGCATGGCGACATGCTGGTGAGTCATGATGTTTTTGCAAGCCTTGCCTGCCTATATTTTCCTATTGCTCTTTGTAGTTGTTTTTTTACTGTTTTCTTCTCCTTTTTTGCTGATTTGTGTACTGATTTGTGTACTAATGTCTCACCATACAGTCTTCCTCAAAATGAAACGGGCTGCTGGTTACTACAGGTGTACTTCATCCTTGAGCTAGCTGAGCTGACCAAGCTGAGCAACAAGCAAGGTGGGGAGAAGTACAGGCGTGAACACAAGGCCACATTGGAGCTGGCCAATGCTGTAGGGCGTAAAGCGAAGGGGAACGGTCCCAACGCCCTGACCAAAGGCTGTGTGCTGCGCCTGCAGCAGCTCTTACACAAGGGCTATCTTGCTGTCAAACGCCCAAAGGGCGACAAGCAGCAGCACAAGCCCCCGCTGTACCCAGGTGACTGCTTGTCTTGACTGCATGCACTTGATGCTGTGCCCAGTTCTTGTTGCTGCAGCGCAGAGTCTTCAATTGCCTGTTTGTCGGCTTAGAGGAGTTCCATTGCGCTAGAGAAATGCTATTGAGCAGGATAGAGTTGTGTGAAGTCTGTAGGTCTTGCAATTGCTTCTGGATGTACCTCAGCATGCAATGCAGCCTCTCAGGCGTGCGACTGTTGATGATGATGGCCATGATTCAATGAGGGGGCTTTCGCGTCAGCCAGGGTTACTGGATGGCCTTGAAAGCTTTCTTGGGAGCAGACAAACGTCATGTGTTCTTGTACGCAGGCTGGCAGGGCAGGCCCAGGTATGGCCCTCCCACAAGCACAAGCCTTCCACCTGCCGTGCTGCAGCTGCCTCCACCACCCTCACCACAGCCGCCCACAGCCGCGGCTGCGCCTGTCGAGCAGGCAACACCGCCTCCAGCCACAGCTATGGCAGTGTCTGCCCAACAGAAGCCTGCTGTCAAGCCTCGGCGCATCACACCTACACAGCTACCTGCATCCTCAGCCACAGTCCCCCAGAACCCCGTAGCCACCCCTGCACCCCTGCAGTCAGCCATGGCAGCATACCTGTCACCGCCAGTCAATGTGACACCAGCTGCAGCAGCAGCTGCAGCAGCAGCATCTCCTGTGCCAGATTCCCAGATCCTATCACTACAGCATTCCAGCACACCTCAGGCAGCAGCAGGAGCATTGACTGCTGTGCCCACTGCTGTCGTCGGCAGTGGCCACACCCAGCGGCCACTGTCAGACACGACAGCTGCGCTGGTAGCGGCGGTGGGCCCCCTCTTTGAAGCCTTTGTTGCACAGACAGAAGCGGTGGTGTCAGATCCCAGCTTGTCTCTGCAAGGCTTGACAGGCTCCATCACACAGGAGCTTGCCGCTGCCATTGCCACAGCTGCTATGAAGGTGGTCGAGACCAGGCGTCAGCAGTCAACCGCTTCCTTAGGTGGTGCTGCTAGCCCGCTGCCTCTGCAAGCCGCAGAGCCTCCAGCAGCAGTGGTACCCATGTCAGCATCAGTGCCAGCAGCAACATCATTGCCACCAGCAAGTTTGCTGCCAGCCACAAATTCACTACCAGCAGCAGGAGCAGTGCCAGCAGCTGCACGGTTCCCTTCACCAACGCTGCCACCAGCTACAATGTCACTTTCAACAGCAAGTCTGACACCAGCCTTGGCATCAACACCAGCAGCAGGCTCAGTGGCACCGGCAGCAGCAGCATCAACACCCCAGGCGTCCCTGCCAGCGTCGCAAGGGAGATCAGCTGCTGCATCAAAGCCAGCTGCGGCCGCAATGCCCACATATGCATTGACACCACCAGCAGTGGCGGCAGCACCAGCTGTGCTTACATCACTATCAGCCTCAGCATTAGTGGCGACAAAAGGGGTGCCAGTGCCACCTGCATCGTCAAGGGCATCAGCACCAGCAGCACTGGTATCTGCAGCTGCAACAGTGCCTGCACCTGTCTTGACACCAGCAGCAAAGCAGGCGGCTGGTGGTAGTAGTAGCCAGCCAGGGGCAGTCAGGTCAGATGCTGCCACACATGCTGCTGCACCTGCGGCAGCAGCCGCCCCTGCAAGAGCTGCTCAGGCTGTCAGCAAGCCAGTGGTCTCTTCAGGGAACACCAGCACTGCAACTGGCAAATCCTCTGGGGCGTTGACAAGCTTGCTGAAAGACAAGGCTAATGGTCATTCCAGGGGCAAAACCACTTTGCACAAGTCTGATGCACACCGTGATGAGCTTGCAGAGGTTTTCAAGGCTGGCACTCCCGGCTCACAGGGATTGCTCAAGCGTAACAGCAGCATCGCCGCGGCTTCAAACATGGGTGATGCCAAAAGGCAAAGAACTGCTGTGACAACTGCTAAAGGTGCTGTTGAGTTTGAAGGCTATGTTGTGCCTGGCGTGCATGTCAACAAGTATGAGCCTAGCAGTGGCAAGGTTCAGAGCTCTGGTAACCCAGCAAAGGCTGCAGGAAAGCAAGGGCAAGCCCCGGGGGTGACGGCTTCTAGGCCGGCGGTAGAAAAGCAAGCCAGGGAACAAGTGTCGACTGTTTTTGGGTCAGGTGCAGGGAAGCATGGAAAAGGTCACAAAAGCTCTAGGACAAGTTCACCCACATCAAGGGCATCTAGAGGCTCTGGCAAGAATTCACCTGCAAGTTCTGGGCCATTGCATGCATCCTCTCGCGGTCACAGTCATAGTCAAAGGTTAGGCTCACCCCAGGGGTTGAGCAGGCGCAATTCTGGCTCACCATTTCAGCCTGGCAATGGCAGGCCTTCTAGAATGAGTGGAGGCTATGGAATGTCCACTTCTCCCATGCTGAGTGCTCCTCTGCCTTTTGCTCCTCAGGTGTCTGTTTCTGATGTGCAGCTGGGTCAGCCATTAGGGCCTGTAGGTTTTCGACCCACTGGTATGATGGGGCCCTTCCCTGGCATGATGCAAGGTCCTCACGCAGGCATGGGGAATGGGTTCCCATCCCACATGATTCCTGCTGGTCCAGGCGACTGGCAGCCGTCAGGGATGCATGCTTTTCCAATGGCACCACATCTGATGCCTGATTTTAATAATGCTCCAGATTTTTCACTTGCAAACTGAACATTGTAGGTTGCCTTCGAGGCTTTATAAGGGGGTGTGTTTTGTTAGGCTCTGTTTGCATATGTCTGATTAGATGGGGGGATCATGTGTGTTTCAATGTATTCATGCATTCAAGGCTCTTCTGAAGAAAATTTGGGGCAGGATGTACACATTTGTAGGTTAAGCCTGTCTTTATTTCGACTGAGTCATGTTGCATGTGCATTTTTGCTTGCCAGGGTAAGCAATCTCAGACAACTTGGTTTCTGCTACACAGCGTGAATTGAGAATGGCCATCACCAGGCTGTGCTTACAACACGTTCTGGTGGCATATCTTTGGTGTCAAGCTAGGTTCATCAGTTTGATGAATACAGTAAAGGGGTCATTCTTGTAATATATGTACAAGGCGTGTGTACTCTTGCGGTTACCACGCTGTACTACTGAGGTTGTTGCCATTGCTTATTCCAGTCTGGAAACTGAGCCTGGCGTGGCCAACTGAAAAGAAGCAAGGCACACGAAATAGTAAACACAGCAATAAGGCAAGCCATTGCTTTGCATCATAGACATGACTCATGCATTAGGATGCCGCATATATGATTGGCTGCTGACTGACTCCAGTGGACTCTCTCCATCAGGTCAATCATGGACGTCTGGTAGGTCAGCCCTCAATAAGACAGAACTAGGTTGAATTCTTTAGCAGATGTCACTCTTTACTCATGATTACAAACAGGGCTAGCACTCCTATTAACGCATACTTCAAGTAGGGGTAGTCATTCATTATTATGGTCACCTGTCCCACATAGGGCAAGAACCTGCAACAAGCATAGAACCCTGTTCAGCTGCAGTAACCAGAGTGCCAAGTGAAGTTGCTGCCCAAGACCATTTATCTTGTTCTGCAACATGATGCAGAGCTGGCTTACCCTAAAACTCTGCCCATTATGTGTTTCTGATTGAGCCACATCTGGCCTCGTGCATATAATGTCCGATCATCTCCATGATTGTTGTCACCCTGCATGCACACACAGCACAATATTTTACAACAAGTTTGTTTGGGACCATGCAATGCCATGTCCAGGCACTACGTTTGAACCCAAATGCTGACCAGATTCTGTCCCATCAGGTGCATGCTTCTGGAAAGGCAACAGCTGCAGCAGTAAAAGTACAGGCGTTCTAACACAGGACAGATTCTTTCTGTATCGACATGTACCTTGGTCAAAACACTAACTTCCCCACCAGGCTGCGTCTCATGTACTTTGATAACCCTGTGAACAATTGGAATATCTCGATCATCAATATTGAATACCACAACCTCCCCCACCCTAATTGGCTGCTGTCCCATATTCAGAAAGAGTATATCGCCTCGGTAAAATCCAGGCTCCATGCTTCCACTCAAAACGACAACAACCTGCAACAACCTATATGCTCAAAGTCTTGAGACTTGGTATGCACTAGCAGCACAATGTGCTTTGCAACAGCTTGATGACCACTTTTATTTCTCTACGGGACAAATGACCGCGGGAGTGTAGCAGAGCTTACTGGTGATTCGCTGCCGGTCAACAGGATCAAAGTCTTCCATATCATCAACGCAGAGGTGATGATCAAGCCTGAACCCAGATACGGCTTAGCAAGTTTGCAGCACATCTAGGTCATCGACATGCAGACCGTGAGCTAGAACGCACCGAGATTGACACCCTGCGAGACAGCCTGCCGCTTGTTGAGCTTGGTAAGAGGCTCTGCAAAGCTTTTGACCTCATCGACAAGGCTGTTGACTAGATCTCCCATTTGTCTTAGCTGATAGGTTCAGCGCTACGATCGAACACCGGTGTCGGCTGACAAACCGCAACTGGCCACAGGTGCAGAGCTGCAGCGACAGGTGCTATCAAGCTGCGTTGACTGCAATGGGCAGCCCCAGTGCGCTGACAGCTTCGGACAACAAGTGTGCAGAGCTTACAAGGCGCGTGCTTCGACACCGCATGAGAACGTAGTAAGCGTTGCAATCTCGATCTGGGCCTCGGTCCAGACACGAAGATGAAGACCAACGTGCCCGCGAATTCTAAAACGGATTTGGCTGCCCCCGGGGGAATTCGCTTATGCCTTCTCAACCGATTTTACATTGTGCATGATGGATGCACTTCGTGAGCGATTTCTACAAGCTTTGCATTGCAGTTCGTGTTCCTCGATTGTGGCGTTTTGCATGCCTGAACAGGCAGGTGCGCCCTTTTGTTCTCTAATTGTGAAAGTCCTGATTGCTTGCTTAGTTGTGGGTCATGCACTTGCTATAGGGTAATCCTGAACTCGTTTGGCACAGGGTCAGAAGGCGGTAAACTTCACACACCCTCGTCTGTGGATGACCAAATGATGCAGCAGTCACACTCTAGCGCTATTTCAATGCCAAGACATACCATATTGAGAAGGCGTTATAGCTGTAATGAGCTCGGAGATGGCTTTCGTGCGTCTGCTGTAATCTTTATTTGTTCCTGCTGTAATCTTTATTTGTTTATGTAGCTGTTGCTATGTGTACCAGTCACACACACACAATCCTTCATGATCAGTCACGATGAAGAAGAGGAGGAGCTGAGATGTACTCGGTCTCTTGCCCGACTCAGAATCGGAGGATCGCGCAACGCTGTAGCGCAACGCAGATATGCACATCCATACGTCTCTCTCGTTCAGCTGCAGTGTGATCAGCCTGATCAAAAGCCTTGAGACAACTTGAGCAAAAGCACACTTTGGTCAGCGAGGGTCCTTCGGCTACTCAACATGACCCTATTGCGCCTGCACAGGCAGCGAGATGGTCTCGCGAGCAGTCATCCCTTTTGCATAGATCACTGAAGCTGGTTCACAGCCTCGGAGCAACTCTCGGCAAGTCAAGTCTGTCAGTACAGCACAAGCTCTCTGCAGGCTTTAACTGCTTAAACGGCAGACCGAAATTACCACCAACGCGAATCAGGCACCCCTGCTGAGCTATCAAGATGCAGTCGCGCGCCGGACCAACGTTCACAACGGTCGATGATAGTCCTATGTTCAGATCAACTGTAAGCATCCTTAGATGCAGAACCTTTCTCACAAGATGCATAAACCTCCCTGCACACCGTATATTGCATGCAGGTTGCTTGCTTTCTGCAGTCACGTCTCAGCACCTGCACTTTTATAGGTTTCGGAGTTGGACGACACTCTTGAGAGACTGGAGAACAGGTGCAACCGCTTTGTCAAAGGGTCAAAGAAATACAAGGAAGGCATCAATGTTCTGTCACAGTCGCAGACCTCATTTGCAGACTTCCTGGAGGAGTTCTGTGGAGGCACTGATGAGGAGAGCATGATGCTAGGTGTGTTGACAAGTGTGGTGCTTTCGTGGGCTGTCCAGACCTATGATTGTCGCACAGCAAACTTGTGGTGCAGCTGTGGGCAGCCTAGCAGTAAGCTGGTCATAAATGGCATAATTCATCACTCACAACTCGCGGTCAGTGTGCGACATCTCTGACATCATGGACATGTGTCTCACACAGGAGGGGGAATGATGAGCAAGTTTGTAGGTGTGTTTCGGGAACTGGCAAGCTTCAATGAACTGCTGCACACCCAAGTGGAGCTCATTCTTGTGGAGAGGCTGCAACGCAACTGGCTCAAGGTGTTCACCATCACTTGCTGTTGCACTGGCCTGTCATGTCTTCAGAAGGGCACCAAAACTTGATCAAATGACGTTGCTCATCTTGCTGCCTTGTGTTGCCCACCATACCATGCAGCTATCTCAAATATGCACTGCACTGTATGGGCATGTGAAGTTCTTCAAAGCTTAAAACCAATTGCTCCTGCACAATTTTGGCTGTAAGCATGGCTCCCGCCCTGTGTCACCATTCTTCTCTCTAATGCCATGGCGACCCACATTGAGATCTTTTGTTTTGCAGCATATGACATTTTTGCACAACTTGCAACATGACTAACCCCTTGCCATGCAATGTCATGCAATAGTACACACCTGCTGTTCTATCATGTTTACTTACAGCTGACAATGAAAGGCTTTGCACTCCTCAGGGCTTGATTATAGAGGGCAAAGAAGGCAAGCGGCGCTTGGACAGGAAGACATCAGAGTACGATGCAACCAGGTCCAAGCACCTGAATCACAAGTCTAACCCTAAAGTCAGCAAGTGGCGCAAGGGCGATGATGCTGAGAAGATTCACAGCGACATGATTTCTGCACAAGTAAGGCCTGCAGCTCTAGTGTCGAACGCTTTTGAACAATTAGTGCTTAGTGTACCTTCCCACGTATGGTCTCTTGACCCCCTCCCTTGAGTCCTCAAGACAGGAACCTCAATTTGATTGATTGCATTGCAACAGGGCTTGCAATTGCGCTGTGCCCCTCTACCACGGTGCGCACAGGCCAGCAACCATTGCTGGCAAGTCCAAGGCCCTCAGCCACTTGCATGCAATCATGCAACATGCCTCTGCTCTGCATGAAACCTGATTCAATGTATGCTTGGCGTGGAGCTGTGCTCAAAAAGGGCACAAAGGACAATCTACAAGTTCGTAACAGTCGGTCCATGATTCTCAGAGGCACACGGGTCACACAGGAAACTTAGATGGTGTGTTTGCTCTTGCAGACTGGTGCAGAGGAGGCACGTTTTGAGTGTGCTCGCAAGATGACTGAGGTGGAGAGCCGCAAGCGGTATGAGTTCCTGGAGGCCATGGTCAGCAGCATGGATGCTCACCTGCGCTTCTTTGAACGGGGCCATGAGGTGACTCCTGAGACAAGGCATCAGTTTACTGTGCTGTAGATATTGTTCAAATGAGGCTTGTGAGCACCATACCATTGCCTGGGCGTTGTGGGCAAGGACTGTGGACTATGTGCGTCGACCTCTGAGCACACCTCAGTGTCAGTCTCTGAGACAAGTGCCTGGTTGCTTGATTAACTTTCAGCATGCTCACGATTCTCCCTTTCAAAAAGGACTCACAATGGCTTGCCACTGATTCGTTGCCCCCTGCAATACATTGGAGTGACTGCATGAACTCCTTCTGTTGTGGCTGGAGTGAAATGTCCAAACAGGTGCCCAGCTCTTTGACTAGGTGTACGTACAGCAAGGCCAGCAGGTTGTGAAGTGAATGTGCATCAGATGAAAAGACCTGGCAGATTATGATGACATCAGCTATGACACCACACTCAAGCAATTCCTGCACGCCCTTTTGCTGTTGTGCGCAGTTGCTGAAGAACTTGGAGCCCTACATACAACAAGGCCTGCAGGTTGTGCAGCAACTTAAGGCAGAGGAGATACAGAATGAGGAGGGACTGGAAGCTCAGATCTACAATTACAAGTGAGCATTGCTTGGCAAACAAGCAACGAGAGCACTACCTCTCTCTGCAAAACACATCCATTTGGGTGCTGCACATGACCCTTGACATATAACTTGTGCTCACCATGCATGCCACAACCTGATTTTTGCAACTTGGCCGAGGCTGATGCAAATGACAAACTAGTGAGCTCTAAGGCTCTGTGCGTCATATTGATTACAGCAGGATCACCTAGTTTTGATTTTGACACAGCAGCTTTTGGTCACATACACACTCTTCAGTTCTGTTCAAGAAGCATATAGTGTCTTCATAGCTTCTTTTGCAGAAAGATGAGACTTACACGTTACCCGTCAACCAACCTCGTGCGATTCCAAGCTGTAATTACAATTACAGACTCTGCTCAGTGAGCACAATCTGGTCAATGTCCGGTCGTAACTGTGTCTGTGTATCTTGGTACAGAGAAGAGAAGAGTGCGCGAGGGGCCAGGGCAGCTGATGTAGCAGAAAGGGCCCCAATGCGCCCTGGGGGGCCCCTGCAACTCACAAGTAAGTCACAGCAAATCAATGATGATACAGTGACCAGAGATGCCTGCATGAACAATGACTGTGTATGTCAAATAATACATTCAAAGTTGTATTTTCAAGGCTACAAGCACTCATGAGCAGATCTGAGTACAGGTTGTCTGTCTTGATTGGCTCCCCTTGATACACCATGTGCATCCTTGGGCCCCATTGTGGGCTTTCTCAGCAAGACCGACAGCCAGGCAGGGCAGCACGCACAGCACAGCACAGCACAGCACAGCACAGCACAGCACAGCACAGCACAGCACAAGTCTGAAATGGTCTCATAGCATAAAGCTCAGCTGAGTGTTGCCTGTCACGCAGATGGAAAGTCAGCCCACATAGTCACTTTTGAAGGGGTTGACAGAAACCCAGACCAGCTTGCTAAACATGCTTACACGCAAAGCATACCAGAGCGCTTGCAAGCATGTCCACGGTCTGTATTGTCAGATAGATGTAACTTATGTTGCTGGTGGCCAAAGCTGAGGACCTCATCCGAGAGCCAGTCAAGAGGCTGAATGAAGCAATGCACATGTTGAAGTCAACCCACATAAGGCATTGGCACCAGATGCTACACTCACGACAACACCCAAATGCCATGCGTCATGTTGCAGGTGGGATGTCCGCCAACATTGCCACGTTTGAGAGCTTCATCAAGGAGTCTGAGGAGAGCCAAGGCAGCATTGTGACGCCCCTGAGGCAAGGCTACCTGCACAAGCGCAGCACCAACATGAGGAGAGAATGGAAGCGGCGCTACTTTGTTCTGGACTCTCTTGGTGTGCTGTACTACTACTCAAATAAGGTATAGCCTGAATGAAATGGCTGAATTGGGCTGCTTGAGTAAGCTGTCTGCTTCACCATCTCTACAAGGCTCAGTGTGTTTGTAGACTGTGTGGCTGGGCCAGTTGCATGAGGCTTATGCACAAAGCCAAATCTTACTCAGGATAAGATACAAGGACTGTCAATGGTTGGTGAGATACAGCGTCAATAATGCTTATAGACGCTGCGATCAAGCCATGACGTGTGCAGCATTACCACGACCTTGCAATAACAGGCCTGAACCAAGCAAGAGCGACCAGAGAAACAGCTACCCCTATCAGGAAACTAAACAGCTCATGTGAGGGTGGGTGTATATGGAATACAAGACAGCTCGCAAGGCAGAGCAGCGTGAATCTGCTGACCAGCAGCATCTGCGGTCCAGTGGATATACATTGTATCTGGTCTGCACAGGACAGGGTGGATAAGCAGAAGGCTAGACAGAACACAGTGAATCTGCTGAGCATCACCAGCAAGCCAGCTCATCTGACGTACCTTGCATCTGGTGTGTACAGGACAGGGTTGATAAGCAGAAGACGAGGCAAAACACTGTGAACCTGCTGACCAGCACCATCAAGGCGGGGGCTGAGGAGGAAGGGCTGCGCCATTGCTTCAGGGTTGTATCTCCAGAGCGGGAGTACCTTCTGCAAGTAAGACCCATCCGCTGCTCTGCACACATACATATACAGTAAGTAATAAGAAATGAGTATATTGTCACATAGATATAGTAAGTAATCAAAGGTTTATGATGATGGTTGTTGGCATGTGACACATGTCATGTATATGTATAAACACAGTCATGAGACAGCATACCAACCAACATCATCATAAATTTTTGATTACTTACTATATATGTGACAATATATCCATTTCTTATTACTGTCATTATTATTACTATACATTGCATTGCTATATATCTGTAAGCACTCGTGACAAATAGGAGACATAGCTGTCCTGGTCTCTGTAAGGTCTATCCAAAACCTCATGAAAGTGTTGGTGCCTAAATTTACATGGGTGATAAAACATGGGCAAGCCAGCAACAGTTTGCTTCATCTGGGGTATCCAAAGCAAGACGGTGACCCCTTTGCAGGTGCAACTTCCACCTAGCCGCGATTAGACTGCACAGTCTGGCATGAATCTGCACTTTCACGTGGTACCGTGACAGTACCCTGTAATGATCGGTAGGTAAATGAGAAGCTGGACAAAGTATTGTGCCGTGTCTCACAGCTCCCAGTTGTGTCACCTCTGCGGACATCACAAATGCCAAAAGTCAATGCAGGACCTTCCAGGTCCGTTCTTGATTGGCCTGACCCATCATGTAACGCAGAGTAGTGCAAATAAAATTGCTTCAGGGATGAGATTTAAGGCGCTGTCATGACTCTGTATATCTAACGTCCTTTTACGCCATGATTTGCAAACACAGAACATGTTATTGCGCAAGATTACGCGTAAGTTAAAAAAGAGTATGGTACCTGGTATGCAGGTTCATCAACATGGTATGTTGATGTTCTAACTGCAAATGCTGGCTACAAACCAAGTGTCCTGGAAAGTTTAGTAGCCGCACTCTTTGTGCAAAGAAGGAACGACAGGAATAAGTCATACCCTCGTTCTTCTGCGTGTGCATCATGCAAAAGCAAGCATAGGTACCAGCAAGACGCTCACAAGGAGCCTTCCTGGACAAGCAGAGCCAACCCTGCATGCAAACAGCTCATGAAACGGCATTTGTGTTGGCACAAGTACTGCTTTTTGCAGCAGGCCTGGTCAAAACAATGTTGATTTTGCTTCAGATGATCAAATTGAACTCGCTCCGCATGAGAGGCAGTTCAAGTCACTGATGCATGTGTTACAGGCAGAAGATGATCTGGATGCACAGGAGTGGATGGAGGCGATCCAGGGTGTAACTGCTTGCTTGCTGAATGGCAATGTAGACATTGAGGCTCTGAGCAAGGCTCAGCCCAAGCCATCTAAGCCAACCCACAGCCGCCAAGGCAGCCGAGCAGGTAAGTCCACATGGTGTGTAATGCATTCTCATTTTGCTGTATCTTTCAGGTTTCCTGTCGGCCACACAGGCCAGCCTGAGGGCATGAGAGTTTTGCTGGTGAACACATCTTGTGTCATAAAGAGTCTATCAGCTCCTTGGATAAATTGAGCTTCTCTCATATGGCGTATGCCTTGTTCATGGAAGACTCACAATTAAAGTTGCCTGGCACACTATCTCATTGTCTTTCACAAACATATCTTGTGAAAAAACAAGAAACTCTTGTGTACAGGGTCCATCAGTTCCTTGGATGAAATGAGCTTTTCTCCCATGGCCCATGCACTGTCCAAGGGAGACTCAGACTTGTCAGCTGTGGCAAATGGCATGTTCCTTGATGCTGAGCCCGGCAGATCCTCTGAGGTAGGCCTGTGTCAATGCGCCAAATTGCAGCATGTGCAGACACACACCCTAGACATGACTTTGATCCTGATCGTCAGTGCATGTGACAAAGTGTGTGTCAAGCCATGTGTCAATGCATGTGTTAGTGCGTCACTGCATGTGTCAGTGGGTGTGTCAAAGCATGCGTCAGTGCGTGTGTGCGTGCGTGCGTGCGTGCGTGCGTGCGTGCGTGCGTGCGTGTGTGTGTGTGTGTGTGTGTGTGTGTGTGTGTGTGACATACAGCACATGCTGCATGTGGCACTCACGCACAATGCTGAGGGTCTCTATGCTGGCATGCAGGAGCAGGCGCATTCGCCACATTCTGTATCCTCCCCAGTGAGGCGGGGCTCGGCGCTGGGGCCCAGCCCCCTGTCCATGAAGGGGCGCCCCTCCCATGGCCACTCCAACAGCATGGGCTCTATCAGTATGGGCTCCAACAAGTCACTCAACGCTCGCCAGGGATTCAACCAGGTCTACTCATAGCCCCATCCAGCCATGCAGTCAAGCCTGTGGGGATTCTCTGCCTTGTGATGTGTGACAAAGGATGTATTTGCATGGCCTGCTATTATGATGCCACTAGGTCAATGTTCCACAACGTGAATTTGATGGTATAATGCTGCTTGCCATCATTTCACATTGTGGGAAGCTGTTGAGCAACAAAGTGCGCATGATAAGTGTAACTGCTAAATTCTGCCCAGTACACAAGCTTGCACATTCACATGGTTTCATTCACATACCTTGACTCTCAACTTGCCAACACTGTGTCTGCTCTTCCTATACATTGCCAACAGATGCGTTGATGGCACCGTTTCCCATTCCTCCTTGTTCCATCAACAGGCGCTAGGACAGGTGACTAGCACCACTGGCTTGGCCAGGCTCGGTAAATTTGGCAGCAACACTCAAGTTGTAAGCTTTGGTCACAGTCTCTGTTGTTGGCAGGTGCCAGCAGGGCTGTTGTCTCCACAGAGTGCCAGCAGGCTGTTTGCAAGGGCTGCCTCTCCCAACAGCCCTATGGACATACTGAGGCGGGTAGCAGGCAATGCTGTCTGCTGTGATTGCGGCTCTCCTGAGCCGGACTGGGCCTCACTCAACTTGGGAACTCTGCTTTGCATAGAGTGCTCTGGCATCCATCGCAAGAAAGGAGTGCACATCTCCAAGGTGCGTTTACACTGTTATGCCGCTTTGCATCGAGTGCTCTGAGCATCCATCGCAAGAAAGGAGTGCACATCTCCAAGGTGCGCTTACACTGTTATGCTGCTTTGCATTGAGTGCTCTGGTATGCATCGCAAGAAAGGAGTGCAGATCTCCAAGGTGCGTTTACACTGTTATGCTGCTTTGCATTGAGTGCTCCGGCATCCATCGCAAGAAAGGGTCACACATCTCCAAGGTGCGTTTGCACTTGCGTGCTGCAGCAAAGCATGAAGCATAGCTTGTAGCTGCTTTGCTGGTCTTGTACACAAGTTTGCTGCCTGTTGGCTCATAGCAGCAAGACTGTTGCACTCAATGTATTACGGACAAACTGCTGCTACACATTTGCTGTCAGCTCTGGCTTGCTGACAGCAGCGAGACTGATGTATGCAATCTTAATACATGCGCTCTGCTTCTGCGACGCACCTGCTGTCAGTTCCGACTGGCTTGAGTTCTGCACATGACTTCCAGATGATGTACGTGCACAAAGAGGGTTGTGTGATTGCAGAGCCACTGACATGCCCTGCAGCTGTGGTTCATCTTGTACCTAAGTCCCCACTTTGAACCCTACCCCAAATTGCCCTCCTTACCTTAAGCTGCCCCCAACTTGCTGAACCTACCCTGACTTGCTGCAGAACTTAATCGTGAACTTACATCCTAAACACTAAACAAATACAGATTTATCTTACGTGGTATACCTGCGCAAGCACAAGCCCAGCTTGCCCCTTGATGTTCTTTTGAAGCTGTTCATGCAATATTGGCTTCAAATACAAACAAGCTGCATGCAGCTGTGGCATGAGACTAATATCTTACTGATTCTGATATTTATAGAATGTGGTTTCCAGCAGCGCATTGTGTGCATAGGTGCGCAGTCTGACGCTAGATGTGAAGGTCTGGGACGAGGCGGTGCTTGGCATGATGGAGCGCATTGGCAATGATGTGGCCAATGAGGCCTGGGAAGCCGAGTTGTATAATGACAGTGTCAAGTGGGTTTTGGACCTGCCCCTGCTCTGCCCTGTCTGTTCTTTCAGCATGCCCTGCCCTGCCCTGCCCTGCCCTGCCCTGCCCTGCCCTGCCCTGCCCTGCCCTGCCCTGCCCTGCCCTGCCCTGCCCTGCCCTGCTCGGCCCTGCTTGGTATGTACCATGCCCTGCCCTGCATTGTCCTGCCCTACCACATGCCCTGACTGATACATGTAGCATCATTCACATGCATGACACGAGTCTCAGCAAAGAGTGTAGAGAATGCTGTT
>JAABUO010004588.1_pt1 | contig 16265 bp, 15 predicted proteins | sample 5559291 | NCBI WGS metagenome assembly JAABUO01 (sample SAMN10711878, study PRJNA513372) | rock metagenome | isolation source: Antarctica rocks | place: Antarctica: Victoria Land, Finger Mt sud
GGCCGGCGCGTTGGCCGGCGCCGACGTGGCTGCCGAGTTGGGCTACTCCGGAAATCCGGAGAAGCTCCGTCGGGCCCGGCTGAGCAATCGCCGGCACCTGCGGTTCCAGGCCGCGCTCTGGCAGGCGTATTCCGGACCACGCCTGTTCGCCCAGCTCACTACACCGGACACGGTGGTGTGCCGGTGCGAAAGTGTGTTGAGGTCCGCGATCGACAATGCCGTCGACGGGGTCCAGAGTGCCGGCGCACTCAAGCGATTGAGCCGGGCGGGCATGGGTCGTTGCCAGGGCCGATTCTGCGGGTCCGTGGTCAACGAATACGTACGAGCCAGGACCGGATCCCCGGCCGGGGGATTCGCTCCGCAGCCACCGTTCCGGCCCACCCCGATCGGCGTGGCGGCCGCAGCGGACGACGAACCCGCCGGATGACCAGCGGGTAAAACCGCGGGCAGCGCACGCCGGCCGTCGTCGGTCAGTCGGCCCAGTTCACCGAATGGCGCAGGCCGAGTTCGATGTCGACGGCGGTCTGCTGGAGCAGCGGAGCAAACCGACGCATGTCGTCCACAGACTTGCGGCCGACGTGGGTGGACAGATTGATAGCCGCCCTGGTCCTGCCACTGCGGTCGCGGATCGGAGCAGCGATGGCGACCAGGCCTTCCTCCAGTTCTTGATTGACCAGCGCGTACCCGGTACGGCGCACCGTTTCCAGCTCGGCGCGCAGCGCCCTGGGGTCGGTGATCGTACGGGGCAGCAGTGGCCGCAGCGGGGCCTTGGCCAGGTAATTATCCAGGTCGGCCGGAGGCAGATTGGCCAGCAGGACGCGACCCATCGCCGTGGCGTGGGCGGGGCGGCGGGCGCCGATGTTCACCGAGATCGTCATCAGTGCCGGCCCAGGAACCCTGACCACGTAAACGATATCGCCACGATCGAGAATGGAGCCCTCGCTGGCCTCGGCGGTCAGTCCTACCAGCCGTTCCAGGTGGGGCAGGGCGACCTCGGGGAACGAGAGTGCCGACAGGTAGGAGTACCCGAGCTCGAGCACCTGCGGGGTGAGTTCGAACCGGTTGTTCTTCACCGAGACGTAGCCGAGTTCGGCCAGTGTCAGGAGGAAGCGCCGGACCGCGGCGCGGGTCAGCCCGGAAATGTTGGCGATCTCGGACACCGTCAGGCTCTGCTTCTCGGCACTGAAGACCCGGATGATGGCCAAGCCACGCTCGAGTGATTGCACGAAGTCTCGCGATCGTCCCGGTACGACCAGATCTTCTGCGGGGCCGGGATCCACCAGATCTACCGTGGGTCCGCCGTTCTCCCTGCTGTTCTCGACCACACTTCGTCTCATGGTGAAACCTCCACGCAGTTGTGCCGCCGCCGCGTGCGACGGCTCATCGGATGTAGGAGGCGCCGTTGAGATCGACGGTGCCGCCGGTCAGACTGGGGCAGGCGCCGGTGGCCAAGAACGCAAGGAGGTCGGCGACCTCGGCGACGTCGACATGTCTGCCCATGGCCAGGCCGTCGGCGACCCGACGGAATGCGACGTCGTCGAGACCTGCGGTACCCATCCCCGCGGCGACAACTCCGGGGGCCACGATGTGCACGGCGACGCCGGTGCCCGCGTAGTGCCGCGCCAGGGTCTGGGCCAGGTTGCGGAACGCGGCCTTGGACGCCGCGTAGGCGGTGGAGTCCAGGATCCGCGAACCCTGCTCGGCCGCCCAGCTGGACAGCGCGATGACCGTGCCGGACCCACGTTCGGCGAATGACCGGACAGCCTCCCGCAGCAGTGCGCCCGCCCCGAGCACGTTCACCTGGAGCGCCTGCTCCCAGCCGGTGTCCCACTCGTGGTCCGGGCCGTTCATCGGGGAGGGCGGGTTGACCGCGGCGTTGGCGATCAGGACATCCACGGGGCGCCAGCGGGTGGCGGCCTGCCACAGTTCTCTCGCCCCGCGGGCCGAACCGAGGTCGGCGTGCAGTAGATGAACCCGGTCGGCCGGAGTGTCCTGCAGGGCCGAGCGGACGGCGTGGTCGTCCGACCGGTACTGGGCAATGACATGGGCCCCGGCGGCCGCCATGGTAGCGGCCGTGGCCGACCCGATTCCACCGGATGCGCCGGTGATGAGAACCGTACGGTCAGCCAGGGCATTGCTGGCCAGAATCATGCTGCTCCTCTCCCGCGGGGCCAGGCGTTACCGGGAACGTCGGCAGCGGAACTTGTTTCTCGGATCGGTCGCACCGGCGATCACAGGATCCCACCGTCGACCGGGACCAGTGCCCCGGTGATGGCGCCGGCCAGTGTGCTGGTCAGAAAGGCGACGGTATACGCCACGTCCTGGGTGGTTGCCAGTCGACCCAGCGCCGTACCGTCGGCCGCGCGAGCCAATGCCTGGTTTTCTGACAGTCCCGTGGCGACCGCGCGGGATCGCATCCGCAGGCGCAGTGCTGCGGTGGCGATCGGACCTGGGGCCACCGCATTGACCCTGATTCCGGATCGACCGAGGGCCAGCGCGGCTGAGCGAACCACTCCGAGTACGGCATGTTTGCTGGCTACGTAGGCGGGGATGTTCGCATCCCCTCGCCAGGAATTGAGCGAACCGATCACGGTGATGGCCGACCCGGCCGTCAACACCGGCGCGGCGTGCTTGATGACGGCGGCGACGCCACGCACATTCACCGCCAGGACCCGATCCCATTCGTCGAGATCCAGCTCATCGGGCAGGTGCCACGCGGGGACGATCCCGGCGGCGGCAACCACCGCGTCCAATCCGCCCAGCCGGTCGGCGGCCGCGGCTACTGTGGTCGCCACCTGCGCCTCGTCGCTGACGTCGCCGAACATGGATGGCCAGCTGCCGCCCGGGCTCGTCTCGGGCAAATCCATGACCACACCGGACGCGCCCATCCGGGAGCAGGTCTCGACCACTTCGGCGCCGATACCACTGGCTCCGCCGGTCACCAGCATCCGCCGGCCGGCCAGCAGCCCGGACAGCACCGGTGGGCCCGATCCGATCCCCCCCGACCTGCCCTGGGTGGCCTCTGCCATACCGGCGACCCCTTTTCTTCGACACCAAGATGCGATCGGGAAGACATCCGATCGGTCCATTGTCGGTGGCACCAGGTCGTGCGTCAAGCGTGCAGTCGCTCGCACTGCGTATTGCGTTCATTCCGACGGTGTGCGAACATCGCGCCGAGCAGGTCCATTCCCGCTCGCGGTTGCCCCCGAAGCACACTGCCCGACAGGAGGTCACGACTGAGATGTTGGCCAGTGAGAACCGCTTCGGAACCATGACCGGTCTGGATCACATTGGGGTCGGGGTCAGCGACATGGACGTCGCGCTCGACTTCTATGCCCAACTCGGCTTCACGGCGCCCGCCTTCGACTACCGGGGCGCGCTGTCGGGGTTGGCAGGCATCACCGGGGTCGAGATCACCGAGGCTCGCGTGGTGTACCTGCGGACTGCGAATCCGACCGTGCTGGGCCGAGCAGCGATAAAATTGGTGCAGTTGATCGACCGCCCGGCGCCCCCGCTACCGGTCGGGCAGGCCTGGGGCGAGCCCGGTATCTGTGAAGTCTGCGTCCATGTCAACGGTCAGGCCGCGTTCTACGACACCCTGGTCACAGCGGGCCACACCGCGCTGATGGAGCCGAACGAGGCAGATCTCGACCCTTATCAGACGCACTGCGGACTGTCCTACGTGTCGGACCCGGACGGCGCGAAGATCGAATTGATCGAGTGGTCGACCCTGGAAGCGGGGTGGCCGCACCGGTCCGGCCCGCAGGGGGTGAACCATGTCGCTTTCGGGGTCGCGGACATCGAGCGGACCCGAGAGTTCTACCGAAAGCTGGGTTTCACCGGGCAGTTGTTCGAATCCGACGGATATTTCGAACCGATGCACCCGTGGTTCCACCCCCGCACCCCGCCGCGGCAACGGATGATGCTGCTCACCAGTCCCTACGGCGGCGCGCTGGAACCGGTCCAGCACTATCCGCCGTCGCCCGACATGCGGGGCGACTGGGGTCATCTGGGAACCTACGAGTTCGCTATCGGCGTGCGCTGCCTGGAACGGGCGCTGGATCACCTGGACGACCTGGGAATCGAGCTGGCCGGCGAACCCGTCGACATCGACCTCGGGGGCGGAGCAACCTGGCGGTACGCCTATGTCCGTGACCCGGACGATCTGTACGTCAGTGTCACCGAGGTACGGGCGTGACGTCGCCCGCCCGCCGGCCCGGGCCGGCCACCGATGCGGGCAACGGGATGACCGGGGAACCCGGGCCGATCCCGATCGTGGCCGTCCGCGGGCTGCGGAAATCATTCGGCGAGCTCGAGGTACTCCGCGGGATCGATTTGGACATCTATCCGGGCGAACACGTCGTTATCTTCGGGCCGTCCGGATCGGGAAAGTCCACCCTGCTCCGCAGTATCAACATGTTGGAGCCACCGACCTCGGGGTCGCTCAGGGTCGCCGGCGTCGAGTACGCCGTCGGGCTACCCGGCGAACGCCAGGTCAAGCGGGGGAATCGGCTTCAGTTGCGTCGGACGGTGGGGATGGTGTTCCAGCAGTTCAATCTGTTTCCCCATCTGACCGCACTGGAGAACGTCGCGTTGGCGCTGCGCTCGGTGCACGGGCTGGGCCGGCCGGCGGCGGCCCACAAGTCGGCAGAGGCGCTGCGGCGGGTCGGACTGTTGCCTCGGGCGGCACATTTCCCCGGTGAGTTGTCCGGCGGACAACAGCAACGGGTGGCCATCGCTCGTGCGCTGGCGCTGGACCCCGAGGTGATGTTGTTCGACGAGCCCACCTCGGCGCTGGACCCCGAACTGGTCGGCGAGGTACTGCGCACCATGAGGGTGGTGGCCGAGAGCGGGATGACCATGGTGGTGGTCACCCACGAGTTGGGGTTCGCTCGTGACATCGGAGATCTCAACGTCTTCATGGAAGAGGGCCTGGTGGTGGAACGTGGGCCCCGCGGGTTCTTCGACAGTTGTACCAGCCCAAGGGCCCGTGAATTCGTCCAGTCGGTGCTCTGATGAATATCGGCGACTTCAACTGGGGATTGATCTGGGAGAACCGTGGCGTCCTGTTCGACGGACTCATGGTGGCTCTGCGGGTCTCGCTGGTCGCGCTGATCATCGCCACGGCCGGTGGTCTGCTGCTGGCGATCCTGCGGATGTCGGGACGGCCGTGGTCCTGGATCGCATTGGTGTACATCAACATCTTCCGCGGCGTACCCGCGTTGGTCAGCGTGATCTGGGTGTACTTCGGAGTCGCCCTGCTACTGGGCGTCAACTTCAGCGTGTTCCAGGCCGGGGTGATCGCACTCTCGTTGCTCTACAGCGCCTTCATGGCCGAAATCTTTCGATCCGCACTCGGCGCGGTACCTCCCGGCCACCGCGAGGCCGGGCAGGCCCTGGGTCTGCGCAGCAGCCGGATCTTCGTCTCGATCGTCCTACCGCAGGGGTTCAAGATTGCGCTGCCGAACATCGGCAGCATGTTCATCGGCATGGTCAAGGACACCTCGACATTTACGGTCATCGGCTTGCTCGAGGTCGTCCGGGTGACGCAGAACCTGGTCTCCTCGACCTTCCAACCGTTCGTCCTCTACACGGCCGCGGCATTGATCTACGTGGTCATCGCCTTCCTGATCGACCTGGTCTTCAGGTTGGTCGAGAGTGCCTACATTCGTCCCCCGAAAGGAGTGTTGGCCAAAGCGCTCCGGGCCCGGCGGCATCGCCGCATCCAGGAACTCATCGCCGAAGTCGGGGCCGATGCGACCCCACCCACCCCCGAACCAGTCCCAGAAAGGACGACCAGTGCTTGAGATCTTCTCGATGCGGACCGCCCGTCGCCACGTGATCGTGGCCGGTGCGGCCGCCTGTCTACTCGCCGTAACGGCGTGCGGCGGGAGTTCCGACTCCACTGCCCCGGCTACGTCGACCAGCACGACCGCGATGTCCAGTGAGATGTCCGCCGACACGTCGAGTCCGGCGCCCAACGAAGCCAGCGGTGCCTTGACCGACGCCTCCAGCGGCGCAATGACCAGCGGGCCGAGCACGCCGATGAGCAGCGAGATGAGCTCCTCGGGCGGCGCAACGTCCGCTTCCGCTGCGGCCGATCTCAAACTGATGACTCCGGGGAAGTTGGTCGTGGGAATGAATCTGCAGTTCAAGCCGGAGATGTATCTGGACGATGCGGGGAAACCCGCCGGCTACGACGTCGACCTGCTCAACGCCCTGGCCAAGAACCTCGGGGTGACCCTGGACATTCAGAACCTCGACTTCAACGGCCTCATTCCGGGTCTGCAGAGCAAGAAGTTCGACATCGTGTCGGTCGGCCTGACCGCAACCGACGAGCGCAAGAAGGCCATCGACTTCAGCCGGGAGTACGTGCCCTACACCAGCGTTCTGGCGGTCAAGCAGGACGACAACTCAAAGGCCGAAGTTGGTACCTACGACAAGGCCGGCACCATCGTCACCGCCCTACAGGGCTCCAGCGGTGAAAAGCTGGCCAAGGAAACATTTCCGAAGGCCACGGTGAACGGCTTCCCGGATCAGAATGCCGCACTGCTCGAGGTGGCCACCGGCCGGGCGCAGGCGTCCGTCCTGGAGGACTACATCCTTGCTCAGTTCCAGAAGGCGAACCCGAACAAGCTCAAGGTGGCCGCGCTGCCCAAGCCATTGGCACTCGGGTACGGCTCATGGGGCGTGCAGAAAGGAAACACCGGGCTGGTGAACGCACTCGACTCGTTCCTGTGCCAGGCGCAGACAGATGGGACGCTGGCCGATCTGTACAAGAAGGATTTCGGGGTATCGGACTTCCCCGAGATGCCCGGCGGCTGCTGATCGTGACCGTCGACAGGGACGAGTACGCCCTCGCGGTGATCGGCGGTGGTCCGGCCGGGATGTCTGCGGCTCGGGCTGCCGCCGACGCCGGGGTACCCACGGTGCTCCTCGACGAGCGCCCGACCCTCGGCGGCCAGATCTACAAACAGCCCGGCCCGGGCTTCCGGGTCGTCGATGCGCGGGCTCTGGGTGGCCAGTGGCGCTCCGGCCGGAGACTGATCGATGCTGCCGAATCGTCCCCGGTCGACATCCGGCTGCGCACCAGCGTGGTCAGTCTGGAACCGGGCCCGGGCGGTGGATGGTCGCTGGCGTTGCACAGCGACGGCGAGCCGGTACGGCTGCTGGGGGTAAGGCGGGTGGTGATCGCGGCGGGGGCCAACGACCGTCCGGTCAGTTTCCCCGGCTGGACACTACCCGGCGTCATCACGGCCGGTGGCCTGCAGACATTGGCCAAGACGCAGCGGGTGCTTCCGGGGGAGCGGATGGTCTTCGCCGGGTCCGGTCCGGTGGCGCTGGCCTTTCCGGCCCAGCTGGCCGGGTTCGGGGCGCGGATCGTCGTCGCGCTCGAGGCCGGCCCGGCGCCGCGGGCCGCCGATCTCGTACGGATCGCGGGGTCGGCCCGAGGAAATCTGACCCTGCTGCGGGACGCGGCCAAGTACCGCGCCGCACTGCTGCGCCATCGCGTGCCGCTGCGCTACGGACGGATGGTGGTACGGGCCGAGGGTGAGCGTCGCGTGCAGCAGGTGGTGCACGCCGCGGTGGACCGGGCGTGGCGGGTGGTTCCCGGCACGGAGCAGACCATCCAGGCGGATCTGCTCTGTCTCGGCTACGGCTTCGTACCGTCCACCGAGCTGCTACGCCTGGTGGGGTGCACCTTTGCCGACGACGACTCGCTGGGCGGGCCGGTGGTCGTCAAGGACGACTGGGGACGCACCGGGGTGGACGGGGTGTACGCGGCCGGTGACGGGACCGGGGTCGAAGGCTCCTACGTCGCGATCGACGAGGGCCGGATTGCCGGATTGGCCGCGGCCATGGATGACGGGCGGTTGACTACGCCTGACGCGGTGGCCGCCGCCGCGCCGGCGCGCAAACGGATCGTCCGGCGCCGGGCACTCGCCGCCGCCACCGCCCGGATGTTCCGGGTCGGTGACGGCGTGTACCGGCTGGCCGACGACTCGACCGTGATTTGTCGCTGTGAGGAGGTACGCGGCGATGAACTCGCCCGGGCGATCACGGCGAGCGCGGACATCAGTGTGGTCAAAGCGATGACCCGCGCCGGCATGGGCCCATGCCAGGGCCGCAATTGTCAGCGGCAGATCGCGGCCATGATCAGCCGGGCCACCGGTGACCCGATCGGTCGGGTGGCCGTGCCGACCGCGCGGATGCCGGTGCGACCCGTCCCGATCTCGGCGATTGCCGACCACGCCATCACCGATCCCGGATTGTTCGCATCCCCCGGCGGGGATGATGACTGACTCGACCGCGGTGGTCCGCGAACTGGACCGTCACAGCGATAACGAACGGCCCACCACCACCGACGTAGTCGTCGTCGGCGGTGGGATCGCCGGGGCGGCCATGGCTTTCCACCTGGCCCGGCACGGCGTAGAGGTGGTGCTGCTCGACCGCGGTGAACTCAATCGCGAGGCCTCTGGCACCAACGCCGGCAGCTTCCACCTGCAGCTGGCCATTCATCAGCTGTCCGGGGCGGGAACCCATGCGGATCGGGAACGGCTGCTTGCCGATGCCCGACTGAGCTTGCAGGCGTTCCGGGTGTGGAGCGGCCTGGGTGAGGAACTCGACGGGGATCTGGACGTGCACCAGACCGGCGGCTGGATGGTCGCCGAGACCCCCGAACAGCTCACCACCCTGTACGAGAAACAGGCGTTGGAAGAGCTGGCCGGAATCGAGACCGAAGTGGTGACCGGTGGTTCGCTGACCGAGCGCGCGCCCTACCTGTCGCGGCATCTGCTCGGAGCCGCTTTCTGTCCGGCCGAAGGTCACGCGAACCCGCTGGTGGTGGCACCGCTGTACGCCCTGCGCGCAGCGGAGTGCGGCGCGATCATCCGCACCCATACCGACGTGCGGCGCATCGAGATCCGCAACGGCGTCGCCGGCCGCCGGTTCGCCATCCACACCGGCACCGGCCGGATCGATGCGCATCGGATCGTCGACTGCGCCGGCGCCTGGGCCGGGGAGCTGGCCGGGATGGTCGGGCTGCGGCTCCCGGTGCGCCACGAGGGACTGCACGTCAACGTGACCGAGCCGCGACCACGGATGTTCGAACCGATGCTCCAACACATCGGACGTCGTCTCACCCTCAAGCAGACCGGGGCCGGAACGTTTATCATCGGTGGCGGCTGGCCGACGCCGGTGGCCGCCCGGCCGTTTCGCTACCCGACCGCCTGGCGCAGCGCGGCCGGGAACCTGGCCGTGGCCCTGGACGTAGTGCCGGCCCTGGCCGATGTCCGGGTGGTTCGGACTTGGTCCGGGGTCATCGTCTTCACCGACGATTTCTCCCCTATTGTTGGTGAATCGGAGCTGGTACCCGGCTTCTTCGCCTGTGTGGCGTCGACCGGCTTCACCTTCAGCCCGTTGTTCGCCCGGCAGCTCGCCGAACGGATGGTGGATGGGTACGCCGGTCCGGCTGCCGGCGCCTTCCCGGCTCGCTACGCGGTGGATCGGGCGAGTGGTCGGACTCCTGCATGAGGATCTCGGAACCGGATCAGGGCCGGACGAACGGTGGCGTGTCGGACAGAACCGAAGGGATCACAGATGAATCGCGATGACGTCGACTGGCAGGGTTATTTCCCCGCCGTGGTGACTCCGTTCACCGAAACCGGTGAACTCGATCTGGACACCTTGCAGGCGCTGGTGGACTACTACGCCGGACAAGGTATGCACGGCGTGGTCATCAATGGGACCTGCGGGGAATGGTTTTCCCAGCATCACGACGAGCGGCGTGCGGTCGCCGAAACGGCCGTGTCCGCAGCGGCCGGCCGGATGCGGGTGCTGGTCGGCTGCACGGACTATCGCGCCGACGATGTGGCGATGCTCGCGACGCACGCGTTGTCCGCGGGCGCCGATGGGGTGCTGGCGTCCCCGCCGCCCTACGCCAAGTTGTTCCCGCATGAGATCGTGGCCTATTACACCGACATCAGTAACGCTCTGGATGGACCGCTGGTGGTCTACAACTGGCCCCACGGCGCGGGCGTCGATATCGGCTCGGATCTCGCCGACCGGCTGGCCGATATTCCGGCCGTCGTCGGCATCAAGGACAGCACACCGGACGCCGACCAGTTCTTCGCAACGTCGCGACGTGTCCGAGATCGGGTGCGGGTGTTCGGTCCTTTCATGTCGGTGCGGGGGGTCGAGATCCTCCGCGCGGAGGGCGGGGACGGCACGGTCGGCGGCGGATCACTCTGGGGCCGGCCGGATCCACAATTCTGGGAGGACTACTGGGTCGGGAACTTCACGGCGATGCAGGCCCATGCCGAAGCCGCAGACGCACTGTTCCCCAAGCTCTGGCTACCCGGCGGTTGGGCGGGTATCTACGGGGCCTACCAGAGCCAACTCAAGGTGTTGATGCGGATGCTCGGACAGCCGGCAGGTCATGTCCGCCGACCCCGGTTACCGGTGACGGATGAGGACGACCTGGCCACCTTGCGGGCCGTGCTCGTCGAGACCGGGTTGCTGGCCGGGGCCGACATGGCCGGCGGGTGACCGCGCGCCGCCACCGTCTCGCCGGCCACGGGCTGGAACGGGGACCGGAGGTCACCGTGGTGGTGGACGGCCGGCCCCGTACCGCCTACCTCGGTGAGAGTGTGGCCGCGGCGCTGATGGCCGACGATGACGACCTCGAGGTGCGAACCACCTCCGGCGGCGCACCGCGCGGACTCTTCTGCGGCATGGGCGCGTGCTTCGACTGCCTGGTGGTGGTGGACGGCATTCCCGGGACGCGGGCCTGCGTCGCCTGGGTCCGCGATGGTATGGTCGTCGATCGCCAGCAGGGTCGCGGAATTCCCTATCGGCCAACTGGTCGCCGGAGCGGTGCGTCGACGGGTGACGACTCCTGATGGCCGGAGTTCCAACATGATGATCACACCGACATCCACCCTGTTCGATCCGATACACCTTCGCGGGGTGAGCGTCCCGAACCGTATGTGGGTGTCGCCGATGTGCCAGTACTCCTCGGTGGGCGGGTTTCCGACCGACTGGCATCTGGTCCACCTGGGATCGCTCGCCCGCGGCGGAGCCGGGCTGGTCATGTCCGAGGCGACGGCGGTGACCGAGAATGGCCGGATCTCACCCCAGGACGCCGGGATCTGGACCGACGCGCAGGCCGAGAGCTACCGGCGGATCACCGAGTTCGTCACCGGACAGGGCGCCGTACCGGGGATACAGCTGGCCCACGCCGGACGTAAGGCGTCCACCTACGCACCTGGGCGGGGCCGCGGCTCGGTGCCGGCCGAACGGGGCGGCTGGCCGACGGTCGGACCATCCGCGGTCGCGTTCGGTGACTTCGCCCTCCCGGCTGCGCTGTCGGTGCCCGAGATCAACAGGATCGTCACCGCTTTCGCTGCGGCAGCGGTGCGGGCGGTCGAGGTCGGATTCCGGATCATCGAGCTGCACGCGGCGCACGGCTATCTCCTTCATGAATTTCTCTCGCCCCTGTCCAATCACCGCACCGACCACTACGGCGGCCGGACCGCACCGCGATTTCTGCTCGAGGTGGTGGATGCCGTGCGGAGATCGATACCGGACTCATCGCCGTTGTTGGTGCGACTCAGTGCCACCGACTGGGTGTCCGGCGGCCTCGATGTGACGCAGACCGCGGAATTGGGCAGAGTGCTCGCCGGGCACGGAGTCGACCTGATCGACGTGTCCAGTGGAGGTAGTTCCACCGATCAGCAAATAGTTGCCGAACCCGGCTATCAGGTGCCGTTGGCTCGAGTCATTCGACACGTGTCGGGTCTGCCGGTCTCGGCCGTCGGATTGATCACCGAACCGGCTCAGGCGCAAGCCTATCTGGCCGAGGGGTCGGCTGACGCGATCATGTTGGCCCGGGCGGTCCTGCGGGAACCGAACTGGCCTCGGCGGGCCGCCGAAGAACTGGGCGGCGCGATCCGGGTACCGGCGCCGAACCGCCGGGCATACCCGGCGGCGACCAGCTGATCCGGGGCGTCATCGCCGCTCGACGGCCGTGGATCGCGCTGACCCCGAACGAAGCGATAGCGTCAGTGACACGGCAATGAGACCACCGCCGACTACCATTCCGGCCTGCAGGCTCTCGTCGAGCCAGGTCACTCCTACCGTCACGCCGATGACCGGAGTGACGAAGGACATCAGGCTGAATCTCGGGGCGCCCATCGTCCCGATCAACCAGATGGCCAGGGTCAGCGCGACGACGGAGCTGATCACGGCCAGGTAGCCCACGGCGAGATAACCGTCGACACTCCGGGGCAACTGCGCTCGGCCTTCGATCAGCAGGGCGCTCAGGGCGACCAGAACTCCGCCGATCAGGTTCTGGGTCGCGACGACGCGCACCGGACTGAGGCCGGTGATCCGTGCGCTGATGTAGACGAAGATCGCACTGTAGATCGTGCACCCGACGAACACCGCCACGGCGCCGAGGATAGCTGGTGAACTCGCCCCAGCATCCCCGCCGAAGATGGCGATCAGGCCCCCGACACCAAGCACCAGACCGGCGGTGAACCGCATGGTCATCGGTTGGTGAGTGGCGTAGCGGGCGATCAGGGTGGTCGTCACCGGCTGGGTCCCGGCGATCAGGCTGGCCAGACCGGCGCCGATGTACTGCTGACCCCAGACGGTGAGCCCGAAGTTCAGCGCAATCCCGAACACACCCATCGGTAGCACGGCCCGCCTTCCGGCCCGCCCCAACGGCTTCCCGCCGAATCTCGTCAGCAACAGCGGCGCACACACCGCGGCGGCGAACAGCAAGCGGAAACCACAGAACCACAGAGGATCCCACCCGGCATTCAACCCGGTCTTGATCGTGAACGGTGTTGTTCCCCAGACCACCGCGACCACGGTGAAGGCAGCGATCACGGTCAGCGTCCCGGTCGTGCGCGGCTGGAGCTGCCGGTGGGGCCCGATCACCGTCGGCGGGAATATCTCGCCCGGAACCCGACCGGCTCGGTGCCGGGGATCTTCAAGCGCCGAGTCCCTCGACGCACACGTACTTGATGTCGGTGTATTCATCCATGCCGTGACGGGATCCTTCACGGCCCAGACCGGATTCCTTGACGCCGCCGAACGGTGCGCCCTCGTAGGAGATCACCCCGGTGTTGACGCCGACGACGCCGAACTCGAGCGCCTCGCTGACCCGCCACATCCGTCCCAGATCGGAGCTGTAGAAGTACGCGGCTAGGCCGAATGGAGTGTCGTTGGCCATCAAGATGGCCTCTCCCTCGGTGTCGAAGCGGACCACCGGGGCGACCGGTCCGAATGTCTCCTCCCGGCAGATCAGCATGTCTGGTCGCACCCCGGTGAGCAAGGTGGGTGCGAAGAAGGTGCCGCCCAGGTCGTGTGGGTGGCCGCCGGTCCGGACGGTGGCACCCCGATCGAGTGCATCGGCGATGTGTCGACGCACCTTGTCGACGGCAGCCATGGTGATCAGCGGCCCCTGTTCGGAGCGCGCATCGAAGCCGTTGCCGACCACAAGCGCCTCGATCGCCGTCTGGAACCGTGCCACGAAGGCATCGTGGATGCCGGATTGCACGAGAATCCGATTGGCGCACACGCAGGTCTGGCCGGCATTGCGGAACTTCGATGCCATGGCCCCGGCGACCGCGGCATCCAATTCGGCGTCGTCGAAGACGATGAACGGGGCATTGCCACCGAGTTCCAGGGCAACCCGTTTCACCGTCGTCGCCGACTTGGCCATGAGTAGCTTGCCGACGTCGGTGGAACCGGTGAAACTGAGTACCCGAACGGCGGGGTGACCGGTCAGTACCTCTCCGATCATCTCCGGCTCGCCGGACACCACGCTCAGCACGCCCTTGGGTAGCCCGGCCCGGGCCGCGAGTTCGGCGAGTGCGGTCGCCGACAGGGGTGTCTCCTCGGCCGGTTTGACGATCATCGGGCAGCCCGCAGCCAGTGCCGGCGCGGCCTTCCGCAGGATCATCGCGGAGGGGAAGTTCCACGGAGTAATGGCGGCACTCACCCCGGCGGGGGACCGGAGGGTGAGCAGTCGTCGACCGGCCACGTTGGTCGGGATGACGTCGCCGTACATCCGCTTCGCTTCTTCGGCGAACCATTCGACGAAGCCGGCACCGTAGAGGATTTCCCCGCGAGCTTCGGCCAGCGGCTTTCCCTGCTCCGCGGTCAGGATGCGAGCCAGATCGTCGGCATGGGTCCTGATGAGTTCGTAGAACCGCCGCAGGATCGCCGCCCTGGCCGGTGCGGTGTGGGCCGCCCATCCCGGCGCCGCATCCCGGGCCAAGGAAACGGCCCGCCGAACATCGGCTCGGTCCGCCGAGGCCATCTGTGCCACCAGGTTGCCGGTAGCGGGGTCGCGGACGTCCACCGGCCGACCACCGCCGGATTCCCACTCTCCGCCGATGAAGAGCTGACCTTTCAGCAGGTCCGGGTCGTCGAGCTGAGGAACACCGAAGGTGGATGTCATAGCTGCTTCTCCTACGTCACTTCACTACCGCAACGGACCGACAGTCCTCCGGGACGAACGCCGACGGATGGCCCACCTGACCGGCATGCGACCAATCGTACGCTGGGCGCCCGAGGTTTGCTACAGTCGGGTGGTCGCGGGATACCCGGTGGTCCTGCGGCTGTCGTCAGCGCGGGCCGGCGGCATCGCGATTCGTGTTCCACCAGGTGACTGTGCTCCACCACCGCACCTCCATCGAGGGGAAGGCGTCCATGACCGTCGAGGACCTGGATCGGGATTTCTTCTTCCACCCGTTCACCAATGCCCGGCAGCATGAGCAGAACGGCCCGCTGACCATCGTGTCGGGCTCCGGCTCGACCGTGGTCGATACCCGGGGCCGGCGCTACCTGGACGCCATGGGCGGGCTGTGGTGTGTGAATATTGGTTACGGCAATGCCGAAATGGCCCAGGCGCTGAAGCAACAGACCGAAAAGTTGGCATACTACCACACTTTCGCTTCCATGGGCAACGAACCCGTAGCGCATCTGGCCCAGCGATTGATCGGCATGGCGCCCGGTGCGATGTCGAAGGTGTTCTTCGGCAACAGCGGCTCCGATGCCAACGACACCCAGGTCAAATTGGTCTGGTACTACAACAACGTCCTCGGGCGGACCGCCAAGAAGAAGATCGTTTCCCGGAACCGTGGATATCACGGAGTGACGGTGATGACGGCCAGCCTGTGTGGATTACCGGGCATGCATGCCGGCTTCGACCTACCGCTACCGATGGTCCGCCACGTGCGGGCGCCTCACCAGCTGTGGGAGAAGGACCCGAACCAGACCGACGACCAGTTCGCCCGGTCGCTGGCCGACGAACTCGAACAACTGATCCTGGCCGAGGGCCCGGACACGGTCGCCGCGTTCATCGCCGAGCCGGTTCAGGCGGCAGGTGGGGTCATCGTGCCGCCGATGTCTTACTTTCCGGCCGTGCAGCGGGTTCTACGCCGCTACGACGTGTTGTTGATCGCCGACGAGGTGGTGTGTGGATTCGGCCGGCTCGGTGAGCAGTTCGGTTCCACAGTGTTCGGTCTGGAACCGGACCTGATCACGGTGGCCAAGGGTCTGACTTCTGCCTACATACCGCTGTCCGCCTGCCTGGTGTCCGAGCAGGTTTGGGACGTCATCGCCGCCGGATCAGACCGGTTCGGAGTGTTCAGCCACGGCTACACCTATTCCGCCCACCCGCTGGCCGCCACCGCAGCCATGACCAACCTGGACATCATCGAACGCGACGGGCTGGTAGCCCAGGCGAAGGCGCGCGGCGACCATCTCGCCACCCGGCTCCGCACAGAGTTCGACGGACACCCGCTGGTGGCCGAGATCCGCGGGTACGGACTGCTCGGGGCGGTCGAGTTCGCGGCGGCGACCGACCCGCTGACCCCGTTCGACCCGCTCGGAAGTGTTTCCGCGGCGGTGGTGGCGAGGAGTCGCGAGCTCGGGGTGATCACCCGGGCCCTGCCCTCGTCGGACACGGTGGCGTTCTCACCCCCGTTCGTGGTCACCGAGGCCGAACTTGACCAGATGGTCACCGTGGTGCGGCGGGCCATCGACGATGTTGCCCGGCAACGCGACCTGCTGCCGTGATCGACCTTCGATGACCACCGACGTGTTGGTTGGCATCGTGGTGAACCCGATCGCCGGGATGGGTGGCCGGGTCGGTCTGCACGGCACCGACGGTCCCGCGCTGGCCGCGGCGCGGGCGGCCGGGGCGAAGCGCATGGCTGGTCGACGGGCCATTCGGGCCCTGGGGCGGT
>JAABUO010004591.1_pt1 | contig 16259 bp, 17 predicted proteins | sample 5559291 | NCBI WGS metagenome assembly JAABUO01 (sample SAMN10711878, study PRJNA513372) | rock metagenome | isolation source: Antarctica rocks | place: Antarctica: Victoria Land, Finger Mt sud
AGCATCTGCCAAAAGGCTGGCATGATATCAAAAGGCTGTGTGCAGTCACCAGGTGCAATCTGCAACGCCACCAGACAAGTATGGCTGGCATTGCAGTCTGAAACAATAAACCAAGATGGATAGTATGCTTACTGAAAAGAAACTTGAAGTGCTGACTGTAAAAATCTGAACCTTCAGACTGCCTGTAGAAATCTGGACCTTCAGACTGCCTGTAGAAATCTGGATCAAGTGAGGAATCAAAAACAGATGCAGGAAAGAGACACTGATGGCCTCTGTCTACTCCACAGCGATACTGATAACCGCAATGCATGGCCCTGCTGACGAGAACATCACACAGAATGAAGCACAGGTCAAGCTCTGCATGAGCAGAGTGGTGTCTACACCACTCTACAACATGAAGTTGGGGCAATCCTCCACATCCGTGGGAAATGCCATGATATCAGGGATAGGCAGCGCCATAGTAGGCAGCTCCTCAATGAGCGCGCAACTGATGCCAGTGACTGAGGCAGTGCAGAAGCTGTTGGCTCTGGTCATGGCATAATCATCTGCTTTCAGCACAAGCTGATTGTCAGCAGCAAGCTGAGCCGGCCTACTTGATGCTTGAGCTTTTGCCTGCAAAGTGTAGAAGTGTTGACCTGTGAGTGCACAATATGCAAGTCATGAAGAACCATAGTTGTGACGCAGACATGGCTTCTGATGTGCAAAAGAAGGACCCAGAACCACGCGCTTAAGCTGATGTGAGCTTGGATGTCAGCAGGTGGGCATCATGAATTTGGCAGCATAAACAGACTCAGAACACACACATTGACACTGCTATTCCGAGTTCATGAGATGACAAGCAGCAGAACAAAGGACTGTACAGTCAGAAACAGAAAGGTGATCTGGATATCTGGACCAGATTTTGTGACGGTGGGTAGGTACTGAACAGAAGAGTAGGCCGAAACCACCAAGGAAATGCTCAGAAGCAGAGGGGACCCTGGAGATGACTTATCTGAGCTGCACAAAAAACACACCACTCTGCACAACCTGCATGAGCAAGACCTACAGCGCCCAGCTTGAGGCCACAGGGCTGAATCAGAAGTGAGAGCAGCTGAGTTGCAGCTGAGAAGGGGTAGGGCGGAGCAGGAGAGGGCTGAACTAGAACAGAGGATATGCGGTCAGAAGCAGAACTGAAAGCAGCTGAGTCACAGCTGAGGAGGGCTGAAGCAAAGCAGAAGAGGGCTGAACTAGAACAAAAGATATGCAGTCAGACATTACACAATGTTGACAAAACCAGACTTACAAAATTCAAGTCACTGTGGTTGTGCAAGAAGCCCTTGGGGGTTGACAGCATCAGTGTTGGGATAGACAACACCAGCACCATCAGGCCAATGAACAGGGTAACAAAACGAACTCAATATATACCTGGAGTCTGGCACGAAGAGAGGAAACTTTCTGATGCAGGCGTGCATTTTCTGCGAGTGCCTTGTTCCACTGGCGCTCACACTCTTCCAACTGATCTTTGAGCAGCACAGTGTGACCTTCCACATCAGCAATGTGCTTAACCATGTGCCCATTGCGCAAGCTGATCTGGTCCGTCTGCAGATGACTTTCAGACGTTAAGCTGATAAGCAGGCACAACATATAAACAGACAGAACCCAGCAGAAGCATATCATACAACATCCTGTCTGGTATGCAAACATCAAGGCAGAATGGCTGACCCTGATCTGCAGCTCCTCCAAAGTTTCCTGACGACGGGCTCTAACTCGTCTGGCTGACTCCCTGTTTGCCATACGGCGTTTGATGCGACGTCGCTCTGCCACAGTCAGGTTTGCAGCATTGGGATCTCCCTTGTAAGCAATTGGTCTTCCAACCTTCTTTCTCACCTTTTCCTGATTGTTTCACCATCAGATGTCACCATCAGATGTCAGCAGCGCACAGTACACTCAGGATAAAGAGAAGTCTGGACATGCATACCTCAGAGCCACTTGTACAGAAGCTCTGAAAGCCATTCCTCTCCACAGATGAAGCTGTTGCTGCTGGAAAGTCAGAATGCTCAGTGTGTGCATGCTGTTCTTCTTTGGCCTCTTCTTTGGCCTCTTCTTTGGCCTCTACTGGTACAAACTTAGTTGTAAAGCCTTGCTAAAAGCAGCTGAAGGGTCGTGGCAGATCAGCTTGCTGCTGCTGCTGCATGTATTCAGCTTGGACACATGGGCGAAACGCATTTGACTTCAGGTTGCTCGCATGCTGGTTGAAAGCGAAAGAAGGGTTCTGTGTGTCCACTGAGAAGTTGCAACCTGGAATGAGAGGCTGCAGCACATCACAACTTCAGTTTGCCGTCATGCCTCTCGAGCCTTCCAAGACAGCATGAGGGCAAGCAAGACAGCATGAGAGCAAGCAGCAAACCTGGTCAAAAAAGTCTCGAGACAACCCGTCAGCGTGATCCATAGACCGTGACGTGAACAAATTTTGGGACGGCAAACGAGAAAGCTCCACAGCCATCTGCGACAAAATGGCCAGCGTTTGAGCCTCAGCACTCAAAGAGTATCATCACCAGGTCCTGTTACAGCAGCAGGAGAAAGGTACGCAAGAAGCTCAAACTTTAGCAGGGGTACATACCGAACAATACACTGGCGCACAGTACGGCGATAAAGTTGGTGTTGCGACCAATCCGAGTACCTGTAGCGCCGCTATAAGCAGAATGGACAGACAAGGTAAAAAGAGAAAGGCTTGAGACAAAGCGATCTGCCAAGTGTCACACGCGGTTGCGCACTATACAACAATTCAAGACAAGATGAAGTTAACAGAACATGACAAGACTCAGACCGCAACAGAATTTGACCTGAGATGCGGTACCAGCTCGCGCTGGCAACAAGGTTAGCCTAGACGCGACATCGTAATAAGGATTCTGTTCTGTTTTAGGGTTTCGCTCTGCACGCAGACCCTGGCTATTGATGGATCGGTGTCGGAGCAAGTTAAAACTGTTAATTTTTTGGTCGGAATATAATGTTGTTAGAGGCCGCAACACTGCATTGACAGCTCCGACACAATCTCAGCTTCACCTGTGCGTAGCAAATTGTCCTGAGACATATCGGGTTGGACGCGCCTGGAGCACAGTCACCATGGACGGCGGAGAAGACATGCAAAGGTCACTCTCTAGTATAGTGACTCTCGGCTCTCATAGGTGTGCGGAAGTCGTTTCATGCAGAGCATTTGGTCACATGCAGATTGATGTTTTTTGAACAAGCTAGAGAACAAGCCCAGCGGGCCTATGAGCGAGATGGCACCGACGCTGCGGTAAGCCTATGTGTGAACAACGAAGCCAGCTTGCGCAAGTCACACTGCGTCTCTGGCAGGTTGACACTCCTGCAACAGTCCGCAAGCGTTCATGTTGTTACCCTGCTTGCTGCCGATGCCAGGCATTGACACGGTGGGGTGGAGCTCTGCTTGAGCTGGCTCACTTCAGGCAAGGTGACGAGGCCAGGGATATGATCAAAGAGGTGAGTTTACAACATGCTTTCCAGAGCAACTTGAGCCTTGACAACTGAATGTGGGTACACCACCACTTCTGGTTGGCAGGCTGTCAACAAACTTGAGACAGCATTAAAGCTTGATGACAGCCGCTCTGAGACTCTCTGGTGTCTTGGAAATGCCTATACATCTGAGGTAAGGTTGTCATGCTTCATGACTTTGTCAATTTGATGCTCCCACTGACTGAGCTTAAGTCAAGTGCAATCTGAACGTGAAGACAGCAGCTTCGCACAGGGCTTCTTGGTGAGCAGCTCACAGACAGCAAAGGATTTCTTCAGGAAGGCTTCAGGCTGCTTTGAGAAAGCATCTGAACTGGTATGTTCACGGCGTGATCTCTGCCCTGAATCTACTAGGCCTTGCGCTTCATGGCTGACACATCACAGATTGTGACCAAGCACCACGCAATCATGAGCGTGCTGCCGCTTAGTGCTCAGTCCATGCAATGGTTGCAGGATCCTGACAATGACGTGTATCACAAGGCTGTGGAGATGACTAAGAAGGTGACCTTTGCTTTTTAGGTTTTTGCATTCCATGGTGTGCTGCAGTATGAAGCTGGGTAATTTTGCATGTATGCAGAACCTGTTTGTCACAGCGTCAGCAGAGCTGCAATTGTTTCTTGTCAAGCTCTGGATTTTTGCTCAGTCCTTGTAAATCTTATTGGCTGGTGATGCTTGCAGGCTCCAGAGTTGCATGCTCAGCTTCATGCCCAGATGCGTGCTCAGCAGGAAGAGGAGGTGAGTTGCTTCTGCGTCATCACTTGCCAAGATGTGCAACGATGTTGAGTTTGGGTGTGGACTGTGCTTTGAGCCCATTTGGTGCTGTTGTTGACCTGGTTGTCATGAAGTGTGCCTGAACAAAGCACCAAGCCACGAGCTCTTGCATAAGTTGTCTCTTGCACAGCTAACATCTAGACTTTGTATGTTGTCTAAGGTATGTGCAGTTTTCGTACAGGCTACCACAGAACCAGCTGCATGCCAGAGCGCATACTCAATTTGTTTACTTTTGCTACATGATTTGCGGCTGACAACCCTAGTATGTCTATCTTCGTCCATGATCCAACTGTACTTTGACACAGTTGGAAGAAGTGCCTGATAGTCTCATGTCTTGTGCTGCAGAGCGCCTCAGCGGGAGCATTCAGGATGCCAGACGGTGGTGGAGACGGCAGGAAAACTCAGTCAAATGACTTCTGGTGGGACATCGCTGGCTGGGTCACCCTGATTGGGTTGGGCATGGGGGTCATGGCTCTGTCCAAAAATGGTCCTGCAGCTGCACCCCCTCCTCCCATGCCAATGAAGTGATTAGTCTCAGTTGCGCAGCTTGCCTCTGGAACCGAGCATTTGCCATAACAAACACCACACGGCAGATCAGCCCATCCTTTGGAGTGGGACTCTGGGATCTTATCTGTCAAGGAAACATCCTATGGATCCACAGTGTATCATAAGCCTTGCTGGTATACTTTGAAATGCTTTGCCAGCTTTGTTCAGTATTGCTTCAGCAGACTTTGATGTTATTGCTTTCCATTGTTCCTTCTAGACATTTTCTGTGAAGTGTTCAACAACAGACCCCCAGCCTTTGTGTGCTTTCACTGCTTTGGCCGGGTCAATGCAACAATTGCTAGTGTGTGCAAGGACGGTACATGGTAAGCACGCAGTGTTGCGTCGATTGATGTTGGTAATTCAGGGCAAGTGATACTTTTGTCCTGCAGCTGCAGCTCAACAAACCAAGCCCCTTCCCACAGCTCTGAGCTCAGTTGATGGTTGGCGTTTCACCCTAAAGTTTTTGTGTTGTTGTTTGGAATGAACGCTCTGCGAAGCTGCAAGAGCTCGCTGATTGCTCGAAATACATCTGGCACTTTCCGGTCGACCAGCTACTTCCCGTCTTCGCCGCTATTACCGCTGTGTGCAGCAAAAGCATCCGTCAATCCTCGTGCTTCGGAGCGGCACCCAAGTTACAGCCGTCAACAGACTTTGAGTTATTGCAAAAGCAACAGAATCTTGGGGCTAACTGCAGCGCGCATACCCCACACTTCTGAGATCTCGACCATGCCAACCACTCAGGATCACTCCTCTTTCGCCAACTACCTGCAAGCAGCGGTGACCCACATCGACCTGGGTGAGATCTTGTGATTATGCAGTGCCGATTATGCAGTGCTGCTGCTCACTGCATTTCCGGCATGCAGACCTCTCTGTTCATTTCGACAGCAAGACAGTTGGGGGCACCGCTGAGGTACACTCCAACTCTAGATTTTGCGTAGTCTGTGTCTGCATGCATCGTTTGAATTGAGACCAATTCCCTGTACATATGCAGCTGCATATCAATGTCAATCAAAGCGAAACCACAGAGCTTCTGCTGGATACTCGGGATCTGATCATCAACAGCGTCACTGACAAGCACACAGGTCAAGACCTCCCATTTAAGTTTGCAGAGGAGCACAAGGTATCCACCACATGTTTGATTGAAGCTGAGATGCACTGCATGCCAACGCATTGAGGACTGAGTCAGCACTCTGAAGGTGGAGACAGATACACCGCAACAATACTTGAGCTGGACTGCCCGCATTATGTCAACACAGCACAGATGCAAATGCTGTTTTGGGGCTGCTGGAGCAGTCTCAATTGCATCACACTGGGTTGTGCACACCTTGCGAACTGATTGTGGAACCAGACACACTAGACATTGTTAGGTCTAATGACAAGTTGTTGCCTCAGTATTGTGCTTCGTGGGCAGTCTGATCCTCCCACGTCTCCTGCAAACGTCAACCACACCTCAATTGCACAACTAAGCAATGTACACCACATTATGCATGACATGTGCATTTACTTTAGGCCCTGGGTACCAAGCTGACCATTGGCTTTGACAAGAAGCTTTCAGAGGGGCAAAGCATTCACATTGTCATCAGCTTCAGCACAATGCCCAAGTCCACAGCTCTGCAATTTCTGGACCCGTCACAGACTGCTGGCGGCAAGCATCCGTACCTCTTCACACAATGTCAGGCCATACATGCTCGCGCCTTTATCCCGTGCCAGGTCAGATGCACAAATGCACTCTGCGCCACCAGTGTCATGTCTCTGTCAGACTACAGCAACGATGACCATACCAATGATAAGTAGCGTGTATTGTGCCCTGCACTGCAGACCCTGCTTACTGATTATCTTGTGATCTGAGCACATACCAAACAACTGGAATATATATGTCAACGATTGAGATTCTATCATGTAGGACACACCAGCTGCAAAGTTGACCTACTCAGCATCCATCACAGTCCCAACACCCTTGACAGCCCTCATGAGTGCTGTGCCTCAGAACAGCCCTGAGGCTTCTGCAGATGGGGCACCCACCCATACCTTCAAGTTCAAGCAGGAAGTGCCCATTCCCTCATACCTTTTGGCACTGGCTGTTGGGGAGCTGGAGTACAGACAGATTGGTCCAAGATCAAAGGTGAGCTAGTTGCATCACAACATAGCTCTACACACAGGGAACATGACCACATAACTGCCTCTGTAACACCCACAGCTGCCTCTGGCCGGCATGACTTACTCTGTAGCACCTTTACCTTACTCTGGCTTGTATGTCTCACTCTGTAATATCTATGCCTTATTCTGGCCAGAGTGCCCTGTCCTGAAGGACTGCAAAAGAGTATGCCAGCATATCATTGCCTTTGATAGGCTTCTCCTCTGATCTCTCTGCATCTGCTAAGCACATTTGCATGCAACCATGCAGCAAGTTAGAGTCTTGAACAGGCTGTGGTGGGCCACCATGCAAAACTTGGAAATACACACCGCAGCCTGTTCAAACAGCGCCGCAAAGCTCAGCTGTATCATGAATGGAGCCTGATGGAAGCATGATTGGGGGGTCACTTCATTGGCTCAACCCTCTGTTGGCATGGTCAACTTGTCAATGGTGCCTCCCTTGTCAATGTCAAGGGAGGATGCATCAGTGCCTGCACACATACTGCACCATGTTTTCACTACATTTTTGCATTTGCGTCTGAAAGAGCACATGGAGATGCAACTTTGCCTGTACAGGTGTGGTCTGAGCCAAGTATGGTAGAGGCAGGAGCGTATGAGTTTGCTGACACCGCCAAGTCCCTCTCTGCTGGTGAGATGGGCCATGTGTGTTCAAGCAAACTTGCCAACCCTGCTCTGTGATGCTCAAGTCCATGTATTACTGAGTCTCAACATGGCACTGCACTGACATCAACTTGGTGTATTCTTCAAGGTGCCATACAGTGCATCATTGGAATTACCAAAGCAAAGAAACTTGTCACATTTGCCTTGTGACATGGTTCATGTTGTTGTATAGTCGCAAACCTTTCTGCCTGAACCACACATTGTGATTGTCTGCAAGCATGCTGACCAACACCATATTGTGCATATGCCTTACACTCTGGGCTTGACGCAAAGGCAAATCAAGCTGACAAAGGCTGCATTGTCTGTGCAGCCGAGGAGGTTGCAGGAGAGTATGTGTGGGGGGTCTATGACCTTTTACTGCTACCCCCCTCATTCCCCTATGGGGGCATGGAAAACCCCTGCCTCACCTTTGTGACCCCCACACTGTTGGCTGGGGATAGGTCCCTGGTGAATGTAGTCGCGCATGAGATTGCTCACAGCTGGACTGGGAATCTGGTCACCAATGCCACCTGGGAACATTTCTGGCTGAATGAAGGTGTGTTTTTGTTTTCTCTGCCTTCCCCTTCTGTTACTTTGTCCCTGTCTGTTTACCCTAAACCCTGAACTCTTCTTCCTGTCCGAGCATGGGTTGCACACATTGAGACCAGCAACCTACCGCTTGATGCCATCAGGGGACAAGTTTTGGCTCATCAATGCTATGCTGCTGTCATACAACCAACTAATCAATCAGTCGATCAATCAGTCAGTCAATCAATCAATCCATTGATCAACCAATGATTGATTGATTGACACGCTGCTGTATCCATCTCTTGCATCACCACTCATACCTTGTTGTCTTCTTCTGCATTCTTTCCCTATGCTAGTGCTGTTGTGTAGGTTGAAAGATGCGGTAGTATGGTCGAGTCAAGCCGTCCTACAGGCTGAAAACTTACAATGAAAATAGTTCTGGGGTGTGCAGTCTGTCTGCATAGCTTGGTCGCAACCCAAACTCAAGCCTGTATGCTGAACGTCAGCCCTTTTCTACATTTACATTTCCAGCATGGCTGACTTGCAGGATTCACAGTGTTTCTAGAGCGCAAGATCATTGGCAGATTACATGGTGAGAAGGCACTGCAGTTCCATGCTGCGAACGGCTACTTGAGCCTGGTAGACAGCATACACCAAATAGGGGAGACCCACAACTTCACTGCCCTGGTCCCGGACCTGTCCGGAGGTGTGGACCCTGATGACTCATTCAGCAAAGTGCCCTATGAGAAGGGCTTCTACTTCCTGTATTACCTTCAGGTAAGACACTGTCCACTGAGCAGTAGAGCATAAGTAACATGCAGTCCACTAGATAGTAGAGCTTGTTGTGTACGTGGAGAAGCGTCCTTGGTAGGAGGTTTGAGCGTAGGTAAGACATAGTCCCCCAGGCAGTAGAGGATAGGAGACACCCAGTCCACTAGCCAGTGGAATGTAGGTAACACACGGTCCACTAGATAGAGGAGCTTTTGTATACCAGCTCGCTCGTATGTTTTGCATGCATGACAGGCGCTGTTTGCTACTGATGTGTTCCAAGTAGCATAGCAAAAGTGTCGTGACAGAACCTGTAGATGGAGCACTGCTGCAACGGAAGACAAGCCCTGTTCTGACCTACCAATGCCCAATTAGTAATCGTCACCTTCACCTAACTTTGACTGGTCAGTGCTTGGTGGGATGTGCAGGCACAATCTTCTTCTTCCCTTTTTAAATGACCGAGCCTTTGAAACTATGACCATACCTACGAGCTACTCTGTCATCATCTGTACCAGCTGTTGTCTCATACAAAGCACACAAGATTAGTGGCAGCTGACATGGATTGATTGGTCATGATGACAAATGTGCAGGTTTCAAGGGCTGATCAAAAGTGTCCTCTGTAAGATGACATCACCAAGCTGCGTCTACCCAACTGGTCATCAATACAAGCCTTTGTCTGCTGAAATTCTTTCATGCATGTACTACACTTTGGTGTTCCACCATTGCCTGCTAGGTACCTGATAGCTGTGCCTGAATTCTGATGCAAATTTAGTATTGCGGTTGTGCAGGGACTTCTTTGAGGATTTTTTGAGGGTCGGAGATCTTCACAGCCACCATTAGTTCTCTATGACCCAACAGTCTCTGTGCATAATGGCGTGATGACCGTCTACTGTCCACTAACTGGTAGACCTGGTGTTTGTGCAGGGACTTGTTTGAGGGTTGAAGTCCTCCACAGCCATCATGACTTTCCTGCTATGGCCTGATAGTGTCCAGCAGTGTCTGTCTACCCATTGTCATGATGACCGTCTACTGTCCACTGACTGGTAGACACTGTGTTCGTGCAGGGACTTGTTGGACAATTGGAGCCCTTCACAGCCACCATTACTCTCCTACTATGACCGGACAGCATCCAGCAGTGTCTGTCTACCCATCATCATGATGACCGCCTACTGTCCACTGACTGGTGGACACTGTGTTCATGCAGGGTCTTGTTGGAGGCTCACAGCCCTTCGAGGCATTCCTGAAGACCTACCTACAGCACTTCAAGTTCAAGACGCTCACAACCACTGACTTCAAGAACTACTTCTGTGACCACTTCAAAGACACCAAGGCCATTCAGCAAGTAGATTGGCAAACCTGGCTATATTCTCCAGGTCAGCAAGTCACATGTACCACAGTCTTTGCATTGTGACCAAGCTGCTACCGTATACACGCTATTACCATGGCCCTGTACCCCGTATACCCAGGTAAGCAAGTCACCTATACCACAGTCTTTACATATTATGACCTTAGAACTGTTACTATATACATGTGGCTTATCATGGCCACATACCTCATGTACCACAACCAAATGCAGCTTGTTTCAGGATCTGTGAGTCATCTGTCGTCGGCTCAAGCACTGCATTACCAGTCTTTGATTGCACACTTTCTGTAGAGGAGGGCTGCAGAGCCTTCTTAGGTATGTACAGATGAGGTTAGTTGTCTCCAAGCCGTCGTGTGTTCCGCAAGCTTTCAATGTAGAGCACAAGAAAGAGAAAGCAAGTGTTTAGGCTGCTTGGGAACTGCTGCAGCCAGAGACAGCATTGAACCCAAGCGTTTAAGCATACTAGAGTGTTAAAGGATGGTTAGGCCGTTGAGCTGTGTGCTTTGAGGCTTGATAACAAAATTCAGCTGGAGTGTATCAGCTGCATGTCGTGCCAGCTTTGGTGTCTGGTCATAACTGTAGTCTATGCTTGCAGGATTGCCACCTGTAGAAAATGACTACGATCCAGCCCTGGGGCAGGCAGCAGAAGCCCTGGCTAAGAAGTGGCACACCTCAGATCTGATGGCTGTGGGATCAAAGGGTCCCCAAGGTGCATCCCCAGATGACACCAAAGACTGGTCCTCGGAAATGATGGTGGCCTTTCTTGATAAGCTGGCCAGCTATAGAGCAAAGCAGCCCATGCACAGGAAGACCACAAGGCGAATGGCTGAGCTTTATGGGTTGGACAGCAGCAAGAACGCTGAAATCAGAGGCAGTTGGTACAAGCTGGCAATCAATGCAGGTGTGTGGTCATGATCACACTCTTGTTGTTGTCAACGACAGAAAAACTGTGACAGTTGTGTTGACTAACTACAAGCTGCGTCAGTTAACAAACGGCGCAGAAATGGCAATAGAACTGCCTACCGGGCAAAAGTTGTCAGACAGTTTGTCAAAGCAGGGCTGCCAAAAAGCAGCTCTGGCCTGTGGGTCATCTTGCTGCCTGCAGTAGCATCCAGCCTTTGTTTCTACTGTCTCTCCACACATGCAGACATCAGCAGCAGTTGAAGCTGCATTTTCAGGTCCTGCAGCAGCTGCTCTTCAATGAACTTTTTCAAGGAGTAGCACAAAGGCATGAGATTGTTCATCTGCAACAGCAGACTTGTGTCATGCTTGCCTGTCAAAAGCATTGTACGCAACTTGTGCAAATTACTGACAAATTCAAATCCAAATGCTCGTACACAATGTAAACGCCTGACTGTGCTAGTCTTGAGTTGTTGGGAGTCAGAAACATGTCCCCAAACATGCACTGATTTTGCAGTGCCTGGTGAAATGTCTGGAATCATTAAGTGTCATATTAGATACCGTATGCATCCAAGCATGGCTGTGTTAGGCTGCACAACGAATTGGTACGTCTCTTGCCGACTGCGTTTCTATCACTGTGCCATTTTTATTGTGTCATTGATATTGTGCCAACATTTAAACTGCTCTTGCTGTTGTGCAGAGGATGAAGCAGTGCTTCCTCTGACAGTGCAGTTCCTCAAGGAGCAAGGGCGCATGAAGTTTTTGCGGCCGCTGTACAAAGCCCTGTTCAGAAGTAAAATGGGCAAAGACGTGGCAGTGCAGACTTTCAAAGAGGCCCGCCAAAGCTATCACCCTATTGCTGCCAAAATGGTGGCGGCGGACTTGCAGGTGGATTAGGATTTGCCGGAGGTTTGCAATGACTGTCCGATGATGGATTTGACCACATCTAGGAACACTGGCTGCGCTGAGTTGCAGAGGGGCGTGATGATTGCATTGGGAGCTGGCCTAGGTGCAGCATGAAGCTATGTGTCAACTGACTGCATCAAGCACCACAACTGTTCAGCACCAGTGGGCATCTGATGTATCACTACATGATGCCGAAAATGGTGCACCATGCAGTTGTCTCGACTTTGCTGAAGAGTCTTTGTGTGCTTGTGCAGCTTGCCTGAAGTTGTCTGTTCCACTGCTGATGTTTCCCTGTTAGCCATGTTAGATTTCTTATGACCAAGCTTGCTTGGTGTTGTTGCAGCAGGTTGCATCTTTCTGTTTGATGTGGTTGGCAGAACTGGATGGCATGTAAGACAGGCCGAGCTTGATGTAGGCAAAGTATGCATTGAGTGCTAGCAAGCAATTGTAGGAGCTTTCACATTTCATGCTGATGCATTGCGCCATACTGTTGTTTCTCAGTTGCCAACTATGATGTTACAGGAACAATAGAAATAAATGAAACTCAGCTGTGACTGAAAGCTCAACATGACACCTTATATGGTCATCTCTATGCTTGCAGTATCACAGCGTCTTGTCACTTCTCATGTGACAGCATCAGATCCAAATCTCAAAACTTCAAAAGCGTCAATCATATTTGCTTGAAAGTAAAGCCAGAATCACACATCGGGCTTGTTGGTCGATCTGATTCAGTCATCACAACAAGGGAAGGGTCTAGCAGTCTGCACATCCGCAGCCGACACAGGGGGGCGCAGCAGGGGTAGCCTCAATGATGCTGTCGCAGTTGCTCAGCTCCACAGTGTCACTGATGCCCTTCATGGTCTCGTTGCCGGTGAACCGAGTCTCCTTCACAAACTGCTTCTCAAAGACCCGGTTCTCCCTAACATAGTCCTTGATCTGCAGTCATGAGAACATGATGTTCAACATCATGATCGGCCTGAGGTGTCATCTAGTGCAAGTTCGATCCTATTGGGCATGTGGCTTACATCCTGGGCTTGGGTGTGCTTGTTCTGGGCAGTTGTGAACATACAGGGTGCAGACATGATACAAGTCATCAGCAATGCAACACACACACACACTACGCACCACCTAGCACCCACGCAGTGGTACACTGTGATTCAAGACAAATGCTGCCACAAAGCTCAAAAGGCCAACCTGCACAGACAAGAAGGACAGATGGGGGACGACAACTCACCTCCTTGACAATGGGGCGGTCTTCAGTCATGGTGAAGAACTCCCGGTTGCACACAATGTCCCCATTGCCAAAGTTGTTGATGTAATCACCATTGGCAGCTGCCTTGATGCTGAAGTTCTGGGAACCCCCCATCATGACAGGGGCAGCAGTGCCAGGGTGTCCCATGGAGATCTTAGGGGCGTAGCTGGCCCCCGGGGCATAGGTGGGTTGCTGGTACCCACCCCCCATGGTGCGGTTCAGAGCCACCTTGCCAGTCACACCACGAGCACCAACATGTGGATCCTGCAAACATGAACATGTCAGACACATGTTAGGGGTGATAGGACAGACAACCTGGTAGGTTCAGCATCAACAGTAAGCAGGCAAAGGTCTGGCAACAATGTTTGCCGCAACATGATTGGCATGCAATGTGCATTCCCTGGAGAAGTGTTGACTAACATCAAGCCAGTGTACACCAGATGCAGAAGCAGTGAACTCCATACCAATTGTGCATGCAAGATGCTGATATAGTCAAGTCCTACATGACACATGCGATATGGCAATGTATAGAAGTTGCTAAAGACAGCTGCAGCTGCAAAGCAGTAACACCTTAGGCTGCAGAGAAGCGTAGTTGCTTTGACAGCAGCACAAACCCCATGGAACAAAGTAGACAAGGGCATCACATTATAAGGGCAACAATAGAAGGCAACAATGTGAGTGCATAGGCACACCTCATAGCTGTTGGTGTAGGTGGTGGACCAGTTGCCCAGTTCAGCCCCAGCAGGGCGGTTGGCAGCGGTACGGGTGGCCCCCAGGCCAGTGTAGGCACCCCTCACGGTGGGGGCAGCAAAGTTGGCCTTGCGGCTTGCCCCTACCATACCCACCTGCACAGACATACAATCAGTCAGACAATACATCACACAATCAGTCAGACACTTGCTTTACCAACAATTGGCTAGCATGCATGCATAGGGGCAACTGCTCAGGCAGGCTGACTATTAGACAGATGCAGGGCGACAGCTCATTTGGCTCACAGACCAGCATCAGAATGCCAAACAACCACTGGATTGGGGGCAATGTGTCAAAGAGAAGTCTGCCTTAGAGCCACTCAACAAAGGTAGCACAGGTCACTGCCAATTACCGTCAGTCAACCAGCAGCCAGTCAGACCTCCCTGCCACGCAGAAGACAAACAGGGAATGATGGGAGGAAAGGCTTACCCCATTGCCAGCCACGCCACGGTTGACAGGCACACAGCCACCAGCACACTCCATGGGAGAGCAGGGGCTGGTGACCGTCTCCTCCACCACTCGCTCCTCGGTGCGCAGATGCTCAGTAGACATGCGCTCAGGCACCTCACGCTCACCAACATACCTCACCTGCAATCCACATACACACAGACTCGTCAGCAAGCATGCATCACCGATTTGTAGAAATCATGAATACGCAAATGCTCCGGTAGTCACTGCTGCAAAGGTGAACAGATGCAGAGTGTGGTAGCAAGTACTGCAGGTCGTTTGTATGATACATGCAAGGCTTTGTGACGCAGCACAATAGCATCGCAAGAATGGTGAATTGCACAGGGAAGAAGACATAAAAAGGCTACTGCACAGCTGAAAGGCAGCCTGAAAACTTGCGAGCAGGGTCTCACCTCATTCACAAACTCCTTCTCGAAGGGGCGGTGCTCACGCACGTGACGCACAATCTCCCGGACCTGGGGCCTCTGCTCAACAGTCTGGAAGGTCTCACGGGTGCAGACAGCCTCTCCCACACACTGAGTGCCGCCCTGCATTGTAATTGAATTCCGTAAAGTGCTTTGCATGCAAAGATGAAATGCTCAGACATCTTGAGCTGTTGCTCTTATGCAGTTGTGGCTGGAGGTGAAATGGTGCAGAATCAAAGCAGTCAGCACCTGTCTGATGCACAGTGTGTAACATGGCAATAGATTCACCATGGCACAAGATTGGGTTCTTACCAAAGAGGTGGCACCGTAGCCCTGAGCACCAGACTTGGACAGATAGTTGGTCTGGTTAGCCATCTTCATAGGCATGTTGGACATATTGGCAGGGCCATAGACAGTCTTGGTGCCAGTGCCACTGTAGTTGTTGTAGGTGTTGTTCATGGCTCCTGGTTGCTCTACGTGTCCTGTTGTGTATCCTGGGACAGCCCCAACCTGCAAAAACCAAGATGCCAGGATTAGGTCAAAAGCTTGTTGGGACAACGAAATAATGTGCAAGTTCGACTAGTTGCGACATAACAGGGAAACAGCTCAAAGCCCATTGCAAGGCGCCTGGGCACGGCGAAAGCAGAGACAGAGTTGGGTGGTTTAGGAAGGAGACTTCGGCGAGTAGGCTCACGTTATGGTGATGAACAGAGTCTGTGACGACTCTGGTGGCAGCTAGGTTGCTTCCGTCCTCGCCGTGCAACAGGAAGCTGATGACTCCGTTGTTGTACTGCCCGGATGCTTTGCTAAGCTGAGCAGTAACCTGGACATGCCGAAAGATTATCAGCGGTCACTCTTACAGCAGGTCGACGGATGATGTACACAGCTTCATGTAATATAGCAGCAACAAAAGCTGAGCATACCTCTTGGCGGACTGCACCACTGGTTGTGCGGCCGAGCTGGATTGGCACTACACACTTAGCTAGACAAGGGTCCAAACGCCGTGCCGGGTGCTTAGAGCACACCTCAATGCGCAGCTCCTTGTTAACGGGGTTGCTGCTGTCGATGCAAAGCTCGTAGTCCTCGGTCCAGTTGAGCCTCGAAGCCTGTGTGGATTGCACACTTGTCTCGAGAGTCTGAGAGCCCAGGCTCAAGCAAACATACGCGTCTTGCACTTTTGCTCCGAAGGACACAGCAAGGTTCGACAGAGTCAGAGACTGGAGAGCCATCTCACCTTGAACGAAGCAGCGGCAACGACCCGAAGATGCTGGCGAGAGAGGGAGTGTGTGCGCAAAGCAGG
>JAABUO010004594.1_pt1 | contig 16254 bp, 11 predicted proteins | sample 5559291 | NCBI WGS metagenome assembly JAABUO01 (sample SAMN10711878, study PRJNA513372) | rock metagenome | isolation source: Antarctica rocks | place: Antarctica: Victoria Land, Finger Mt sud
ATAAATAGAAGCTTTTGTACCAACCTTCTTCTGTATTCTTAATATTCAGTTATAGCTACCTCTAAAGATCAAGCACTATCAACCCTGACCTCCATTGGTTGTATCATCTAGGCACGGTCCTGACATAGAGACATGTACATCTTCAAAATTTATGACATTTATTACAATTTACGCAATGTGTTTTATTTGAAAGCACAATACATTCTTTAATGTGATGTTTATTTGCACATTTATCAATACATTACTCTTTCTTGCAAAACTCAATTATATAATTAAATTTGAAGCATTGTATAATGCAGCTGTTCTTTTTAAACAATTTTTAAATGCATTCTTGATACAAGTTTAGCTTGTTTACATTCAATAAATAATTTATCAACGTTTTTAATTACAATTTTTAAAATGAGCAATAAGTAAATCTTCTTACTTTTGATCAATCTTTCAAGTCAGATTACTTTTAAAATCTAAATCTTCAAAGTTAAAATATGAAATATTTCGAGACAAATCTCAAAAAAGCAAAATTCTGAAGTTCTGCATCATTTTTTTATTAGTTTCTTAGTTATCAGTTCTTGATTGCTTATGTTGAATATAATGTGCACTTTATGCGTTAGTACTGCAAAGATTTGATGCATTATGTCTGTTGAGTCTGCAATTTCTTTTGCTCATGTTTAAGATTTTTCTAAAGTTGTCTAAACTTCTAAACTTATTGCATGTAGTGTAATGTCTTCACTTTTTAGCTTGCAAAGTGATATGATTAAGTTTTGTTGTGCTGTTAATACATTTGTAATTCTTTGCAAAATTTGGTCAACAAACTTCTTTTGTACTTTTTATATTTTCTTTCTTTCTACTATCTTCATTATGATCTCTTGTTTCTTGCAAAGCAATAACAAATTCTTTCTAAGTCATTGTATTTGTATAATAGCTTTTTCTCTTGTTATATCAGTTTATGATGATGTAATTTCTGATGTAAAATGCATATTTTCTTATATTTATAACTGCTTGTTAAGCAGTTGAATGAATGTTTTCAACTTTTATACATTTTTTTCAATAAATAAATTCAGATTTCTGTTGTTTCTTTCTTTTAAATTCTTTCAAAGACGTTGAATCAGCTTTAAGATTACTTTTTTTCATAAATAATCTTTGTTTTTCTCTTTCTTTAACATTGATGTTTGTGTTAGAAGATCAATAATGCTGACAATATACTTTTCTTCATTACATAAGCATTTTAACTTCATGTTGCTGTCTTTTTGCAATAAATTAACAATGTTCGCAATTGTTTCTGAATCAGCATTGCTGCTGTTCTTACAATTCATCATCATTTAATTATCTTTTAAATTATTTCTCCCTTGCTTGTAATGCGTTTTTCAAAAATTTGATTTGCGCGCGTTATGATTGTTTTTCTCTCACTTATATTTTAATCAAATTTATGACTAAGTTCTAATAGTTTTTTTCATTAATGTATATATTTATTATCAATTCTGTTCAAGATAATTTTTCTTCTTCATTAAGTGCATGCAGTCTATGACTATAGCACTATCTAAACACTGTATGTATGCTAAGTTACATGTAACTTAGTCAGAATCAATGCTTTATATCTTTTTATTGAGCAGTTACGTTGATAGAATGCGCATACAAGCGCGATAGTTCAAAATTTCTTAGTCATACTTCTGTTTTCATTTTTCTCTTTGCAAATTTCATCTTTTAGTCTTCTGTTTCTAATCATTTTTTTTTTTTTTTTTTTGATTTCTTCAAGTTTTACGTGCTTATGCAGCCTAAGGCTATGAAACACGATGCTATCTATCTAAATAGTAGCACTGAAGCGCTGTGTGTACGCTAAATTACATGTAATCTAGCCAAAGTCGATGCAGTATATCTTCCCATTGAGCAGTCAGACCGTTAGAATGCGCATACGAGCGCGTGAACTGTCTATATAACCAAGTGGTCATATAGACAACTCGAAATTGTGAAAGCTGGCCACTTCGACGTGAGCTTCCGAATTTTCATTTGGCCACCTGGAGGGTAGGTGACCTTTGGTCTATGTATGTGAAAGCTGGCCACTTTGACGTGGGCTTCCGAATTCGCTGTTTGACCACCTAGCTGAGCGGGCTAGGCGGGCTTTGATCTATGTATGAAAGCTGGCCACTTCGACGTGAGCTTTCGAATTCGCTGTTGGACCACCTAGCTGGGCGGGCTAGGCGGGTTTTGATCTATGTGCGAAAGCTGGCCACTTCGACGTGGGCTTCCGGATTTGCTGTTTGACCACCTAGCTGAGCGGGCTAGGCGGGCTTTGGTCTATGTATATGAAAGCCGGCCACTTCGACGTGGGCTCTCGTTCGCTGTTTGGCCACCTAGCTGAACGGGCTAGGTGGGCTTTTGGTCTATGTAACTGAAAGCTGGCCACTTCGACGTGGGCTTCCGGATTTGCTGTTTGACCACCTAGCTGAGCGGGCTAGGCGGGCTTTGGTCTATGTATATGAAAGCCGGCCACTTCGACGTGAGCTTTCATTCTCTGTTTGGCCACATAATTATCTAGTCACATGGTCTTATTGTTTGTGAGCATCGCGATGCAATGCTCGGTCTGTGTATGTGAAAGCTGGCCACTTCAACGTGGGCTTTCATTCGCTGTTTGATCACTGTTTGGCCACATGGTCATTTAGCCACGTGGTCTTGTTGTTTGTGAGCATCGCGATGCGATGCTCGATCTGTGTATGTGAGCGTAACGCGTTGTTACTGCTCTGTCGATGAGATTGTTCAGCTCTTCTGACAAGCATAGCTTGCAGAAGGTTCGTAGCCAGCACCTCGTACAGGTAAATCTCGTTGCCGGCCAATTTTTTTCTGATTGCAATTTGAGTATTTTTCAAATACTTTAGTATTGCGTTTCTGTTGATTTTGATGATAAACAGTGTCAATATAGTGTCTGTGTTTTTGAGTTGAGCTTTTTTCTTTAACTTTATCTACTTTGATCTATAATGCTTGCAATTTAGTAGTAAATGCTTCAACGTTTAACTTGCAGAGCATATTTTATAGCATTTATTCGAATTATTCTTCGATAATCAATGTAAATAGCTTTTGAAATAGTTGTGTTCTATTTTCAGCTGAATAAAGATCGAAAACGTTAGTCTATCAATTTTTCGAAGCCTTTTTAGTGATATATGACTCAGATTTACATTCATTATGTGCTTTTAATACTGGTTTTTCTTTTTAGTACTGATTTTCTAAACATTTAATCATTGTAATTTCATCTCTTTGCAAACTTGCTTTTTGATGAAGCTTATAATGATTATTTCCATGTGATTGGTAACTAATACTTTTTAAGCAGCAATTTTGACCAAATAATCTGCTTTTTCGTTTTCAATAATGTCTTTGCAACTCAATATTCACTGTATGCGAATTTGACACTGATTCTGACGCAAATTGACTAAGTTTTGCCGTATGTTATTGAATAATCTTGAATTGACATTACTTTTTGCGTTTAGTCTTTGCAAAGTCATTTGACTGTTTATGTACATTCAAATTTCGCTGTTTTTGAGTACTTTTTCGCTGCACATTGCAATTCTGCTTCTTTTATGATAATTTTGTTGAACATGCTTGTCGCTTTGCTGCATCTAATGAGATCATGCGTAAATATCACTGTTGTTTCAATTTCTGTTTTGACTTTTGCTATCTTTTTCAAATTTGCGATGCGTCAATATACATTACTATGTTTTTCGTCTTTTTGGTAACTCTTTCTAATTCTCTAGAGTGTGTATTAATTGTTTCGCGAGTTTTGCCTTTTGATTTGCAGTTTTGCTAAATGTTTGATTTCTTGACTTTATGATTTCTTAAAGTGAGAAATTTCGATTTCTTTTATTGAATTTAGTGTTTTTTGCACTTTGTTTAATATTTGATATATCTGCGTGAATCTGTCTTTGCACTTCTAAACTTTTTTAGGTAAATTCAACTTCATCTCATTTTAGTCTAGATTTAGATTCAGTTTGGTAAAGTATTGAGATGAGTACGAAATAAATGTTCTTTTTCTGATAGAATGTTTTTTCAATAATTCAACTACTTTAATTGCATAATTCTTGCATTTTTGGTCTAATCATACTTCTACCAACGAAATTTTGACTTCTATTTGCATAGCATTCATCAATAATGTTCAAAACGTACTCAGAATTTTTCGTAGTGCAGCGTTTTGCAGTTTGCGAAATTTGACTAAGTAGCTTTTTTGATTATTTCACTAGATTTTGGCGTTATAATCACTAATGAACGTAATGCATGTCAAATATAACTGTTTTTTGATTTGACATTTAGTTTCTATTTGCTATTCATTAATTTAAACAGCGAGTGTAGCGTTCTTGTGACTGTTGCAATTTTCGTTTGCACATAAACTTTGAAATTGAGCTTTTAATTCAGTCAAACTTCTAGACATTGTACGCATATCTTTGATTTTATAATTATGTTATTGAGTAGAATAATTATTTGATTGAGTGTCATCTTGTGACTTTCAAAATAAATCAATTCAGATTTTAAGTTATTAAATTGCACTGTATTTTTCTTTGCACATGTAAAAGCGATTTTTGCTACATTTTTCAGCGTTATAACATTCTTATCAATATTCTTTCCCTTCACGTATAGTGCTACGTCGTCAATGTAGCTGAGTGACTGTAAATTTTCAATCTTTGCGCAAATCTTTGAAAACAAGTATTGAATATAAATTAGAAATAAAATGAGCGAAATAGATAAATCTTATAATATTTCTGTGATTATTTTCTTTGGTTTTATGAAATGCTAAGTTAGTAAATCGGTTTTGCAAGAAGCATTTTACTCAACTGATTAAATTGATTGATATTTTTAATTTAATCAATATTTTGATCAGCTGTTTCAACATAACATGATTAAAAACTTCTTTGACATTTAGAAGTAGACAGGTAAGCGTGTTTTCGTGACTTTTTGTCATTTGCGCATTATGTACTAGGTTTAGTACTACGTCTATATCTAATCTTTGTTTTTCGTCTTTCATTTATACCTCTGGTTACAGCACTTCAGTTGTGTATTATCGCCGTGCTAGAGACGTGGAATATTAAGCCTCGCAGTGTTGTTGGCCATTCGTCAGGGGAGATTGCTGCTGCATACTCTGCTGGACTTCTTGATCGTGCCGGTGCTATTATCGCAGCCTTCTACCGTGGCCGAGCCGCCTTGAATCGCAAGAAAGACGTTGACGGAGATGTCGGCATGCTAGCAGTGGGCCTTGGTGCTGATGCTACTTCTAAGTTTCTTGAAAAGCACGTGGGACGGGCATGCATCGCGTGCTTCAACAGTCCGAGCAGCGTGACGGTTTCCGGAAAGCATGCAACACTCGAGGCCTTGAGGGAGGAACTCGTAGCTGCCGGTCATTTTGCCAGACGTTTACAAGTTGACTTAGCTTATCACTCCGAATTTATGGGTGTCATTGGCCAGGAGTACGAGAAGCTCTTTACTTCGGACGATAACTTTCACCCACTTGACAGCGAGTCTGCAGCCACCTCGACTGGTGATGTCACTTGGTTCTCGTCGGTCACGAAATCCAAGAAAACAACCCCAGCTGACGCGTCTTATTGGAAGACGAATATGGTCTCCGCCGTCCGTTTTGACGAAGGGCTCAAGGCGCTGCTCGAGGACAATAAAGCCCCTAAATTCCTCATTGAAATCGGTCCGTCGGGAGCTTTGGCAGGACCAGTCTCTCAGATCTCAAAGTCTCTGCCCGCTGCAATTGGAGGAGATGTCTCTTACTGTGCTTCTTGGTCCCGGGGTGCAGATGCTGTCAAATCGCTCTTTGATGTTGCTGGCCGCCTGTTTGCAGCAGGTGCCCCCATCGACATGTCAGTTGTCAATCAGTACGATGGCAAAGAACGCACCATTACCGACCTTCCTAACTACAAATGGAATCACTCCGTCAAATATTGGCACGAAAATGCTGCAAGCAAAGACTGGCGATTCAGAAAGTACGTCGCTCACGACTTGCTAGGCAGCAAGGTTCTTGGGAGCTCGTGGCATACACCAACATGGCGCTCGCACCTAAATGTCGCTAATGTACCCTTCCTGATGGATCATCGTATGGGTGAGTTTGTGCTTCGAGAGTCCATTTTCCTATGCTCGATTGTATCAGGCGTTGTGAACACTCCTAAGGTTGCGAAATGCTAATTCAAGACCTTATATAGGTGGAGATACGATCATGCCTGGCATGGGCTTCATCACTATGGCGGTGGAAGCCCTATACCAGAAGCATCGTGCTCTTCTTCAGCCCGAAGACGCTACTGATCTTGCCCCCAACGATTTATGTTATCGCTTTCGGAATGTGCGCTTCAGCAGAGCTTTGGTGCTTGAGGAGGGCAAGAATCTTCAGATCACATTCACGCTGATGAAAGTACCTGGCAGCAAAGACTGGCACGAATTCCGCATCTCAACGTCAGAAGGAGACGTCGTTTCAGAGCATTGCCATGGTCTGGCCCGTATCCAGGATCCTATCGATGAGCGCCTGGAAGGCGAGAAAGTCGCATCACTGAAATCGCCACAAGCTCCCAAATTGTGGTATAAGTGCCAGCGCGAGTGGGGAAATGACTTCGGCCCCACGTTTCAGAGACTGATCAAGTTTGAAGCTGTCAGCGGTCAGCGCTTCAGTCGTTCTTTGGTGTCGCTGTCGCCGCCCGAGAGCAAACATTCTCCCCAGTCGTACTACCCAATTCATCCTGCAGCTCTCGACGGCTGCCTTCAGACGGCCAGCATTTCCAACGTCATGTGCGATCGCACTAAAGTTAAAAGTGTGATGGTTCCCTCGCTCCTCGACGACCTCGTCATTAACAAACTCCCCTCTCGTCTAAATGAGGGCCGTTCAGTCGCATCATCATTATACTCAGGCCGTGGCCGACTGGACGCAGAAAAGAGCTGGGTGGCTAACACGTCCACCTACGATTCTGAAAGCAACCAACTGATGGTGCGAATAACCGGCCTCAACTACACCAAACTGGACGTGGTTCCGAAGCCTGATCCGCACACTTTTCACTCCGTCTCCTGGAAACCCGATATTACATTCTTTACTCAGGATCAAATGATGTTTCTTACGCCAGATAAAGCACCAAATAAGCTCGACACCGTACTCGACCTGATTGCACATAAGAAGCCTGCGCTCAAGGTTCTGGAGGTTAACCTCGACGATACAAATACTTCGTGCATGTGGTTCGGTGCTAGCGACATGTCGGCCAGAGCGGCATATTCCAAATATGATTTCGTCTCGTCTAATGCCAAAGCTTTGGTCAATGTGCAGACACAGTACGAAGGCAAGGAGGAGGCTTCGTTCCTCACATTCAGCCCGGAAAAGGAAGCCCTTGACCTGTCTACCGAGGTCGCCTACGATCTCGCCATCATCAATGCATCAGAAAGTACCACTGTCCCCAGTATAGAAGAATTGGTCAAGAACCTGAAGCCGCTTCTTTCTGCTGACGAATTTACGCTTTTCATCCGGCACAAGGATGAGGCAGCGGCAAAGAGTGTAGAGAGCGGGTCTTCAGACGGGTTCGAATTTGTCAATCCGACGCCTTCGCCCGAAACGCCCGAAACGCCCGAAACGCCCGAAACACCGTCTGAGTCTTCAGGCTCTCAGGTCAACAGGCCGGCAAGTTCTATTAGTTCCGCCGCCTGGGACCAGGATGCAGCCAAAAAGTCTTCCGAATACGGCTACGCTAATGGTTCGGGCTCAAGCCTCGAGATTGCTACTACGAGCAACAGCAGTCTAGCGTACCTGTGGAGCAGCACTGAAACGTATCCGGGAACTGGTTTGGGGAGGAATCTCCTTGTCGTCCGTCTAGCTAAGACCACGCCACAAGCCCTTCCACCAACCCTTCAATCTTTATTGGAAGCTTCAGGTTGGACGATTAGGCACCAAACATATTCTTCTTCGAAACCAACAGACGGAGCAGTAGTGTTGATTCTCGACGAGCTGTGGAATCCGGTTCTTACACAGGCCGATGGGAAACAGTGGGAGGCCATCAAGGGGCTTGTCAGCTCCGGAAATCCCCTTCTCTGGGTCACCAAAGGGGCGCAAGACTCTGTCACAAACCCAGACAATGCAATGATCAATGGTCTCTTCCGAGTGGCACGTCAAGAGGATAGCTCGGCGAAGCTGATCACATTGGACGTCCAGTCCAGCACAAGCCCAGCAACATTCTGGGCAATCGAGAAAGTGCTCGCATCAATCAGACGCGAGGACTCCGCAGAGACCGAGTACATGGAGCGCAATGGTTTGCTGTACATCCCGCGGATCATGCCAGACGCTGCTGTGAATAACTTTAAGAACGCCGAAGCGGAGGGTCTTGAGCCTATCGTCAAAGATCTCCACGGTACCGAGGTGCAAGTGCGGCTCAGAGCTGAGCGATTAGGCACGCTGCAGAGTCTGATGTGGTGCGAGACAGAGCTTGAGGAGGGTCAACTCGATGCAGGAAATGTCGAGGTTGAGGTGGTGGCTGCGGGTGTCAATTTCAAAGATGTCGCTATCACCATGGGAATTGTGCCAGACGACGAACACAACATCGGTCTCGAATGTGGGGGCGTTGTTAAACGGCTTGGCCCGGGAGTGACGAAATTTGAGGTTGGTGACCGTGTCTGCATGCTGAGAGGAGGCAGTTATGCGAATCGTGTCCGGGTTCCTGTCGAGCGTTGCCATCTTATCCCAGCCTCGATGAGCTTTGAGGAAGCGGCAACCATTCCTTCGGTATACTTGTGCTCCATCTACTCCATACACCACTTAGCGAACTTGAAAGAGGGCCAGTCCATTCTCATCCACTCAGCAACAGGTGGAGTAGGTATCGCCTGCATCCAGTTGGCTCAATACAAGAAGGCTGAGATCTACGTCACGGTTGGAACAGAAGGAAAGCGCCAATTCCTTGAGAGCACCCATGGTATCCCACGAAGCCGGATGTTCTCTTCCCGTAACACGAAATTTGCGGACGAAATTATGCGAGAGACGGGTGGTCGCGGTGTTGACTGCATCATCAATTCCTTGGTTGGGGAGCTCCTGGACGCATCTTGGAGGATTGTCGCTGACGGCGGTACCATGATTGAGATCGGTAAGAGGGACATTGTCGACCGGAACACCTTGAGCATGGAGCCTTTTGATCGAAATTGCTCTTTCCGAGCATTGGATCTCTCGTATACCCAGGATATGACAGACTCGGTAATTGAAAAACTCTTTGACGAGCTCTTTCCCTTGATTGAGGCCGATCATCTCAAGCCAATCCACCCGATCACTACTTTTGGATTCGAGGATATTATCCCTGCTCTGGCTTATATCAGGAGCGGAAAACATCTCGGCAAGATCGTCATATCCAGCGCAGAAAAAGAAGACGTACGGGTAACTATCAGGCCGGCGATTCGCAAACTTCGGCTACAGCCGGATGTTTCCTACCTCATCGTCGGGGGCTTAAAAGGTGCCTGTGGGACCCTAGCAATTCATATGGCCCAGCATGGTGCTCGACATATTATCGTTAGCAGTCGCAGTGGCATCAGCGATGCTGCGTCAACCAGGATAGTGGACAGCTGCGCCTTCCATGGATGCAAAGTTACCGAGGCTAAGGGGGATGTTGGCAACGTTGAGTCTGTCCGACGAGTGTTCAAATCCGCGAGTCCCAGAATTTCCGGTGTTATCCAAGGAGCTATGGTGCTTCGGGTAAGACTTTCTGATATTTGGTAATATATGAAACGCTCCTCTAACGCGGAAAATGCAGGACAAACCCTTCGAAATGATGACGCTGGATGACTATCACACCGCCATCAACGCCAAGGTCCACGGAACCTGGAACCTCCACCGAGTATCTCAAGAATTCCAAAAGCAACCGCTCGACTTCTTCACCATGCTCTCAAGTACCTCAGGCGTGGTAGGCAACAAGGGCCAGGCCAACTACGCAGCAGCCAACACGTTCCTTGATGCTTTCGCCAGCTATCGGAAAACGCTAGGCCTGCGTGCCAACACCGTAGACCTCGGATTGATCGAAGACGTAGGCTACGTCGCTGAGCAAGATTCCGGTTTAGACACCCGCTTTGACAAGCGGCAGTGGACGCCTATCAACGAAAGCGTGCTCCGCAAGATCCTAACGTACTCGATCCTGCAGCAGGACGCCAGCGCGCCGATTAATGCGAACAGCAGCACCGAGATGATCACAGGTATCGGCTTCCCACTCCCAAAAGGCGATTCAGATTTGGCGCGCGAGCCTCGTTTCAGCTATCTGTTCAATGGCCGTGGGGGCAGTAAGGCCGGTGGCATGGACGATGGCGTGGGCAGCGACCAGAGCGATCAAGCAATCAAGCAATTCCGCATGATGCAGAAGTCCGAGGCTGATGCGGCTTCCTTGTGCAATGCGTGCGTGGAGGTAGTATCGGAGCAGTTTGTGAAGATCCTGCGGCTAGAGACGGAGCCGGAGCCGGGCAGGCCTCTGATGGCGTACGGACTCGATTCGCTGTCTGCTGTCGAGCTGCGCAATTGGATACGGGTTAAGCTTGGGGTCGAGCTTACAACGCTCGATATTACGAATGCTGGATCCCTCATTACTTTGTGTGAGAAGGTGGTATCGAAGCTGCCGCAGTCTGAGAGTGCGGAAAAAAAGATTGGTTGAGAGTATAGCGGTTTGATAGAAAATTCAACAACGGCTGCCCATAGACTGTATTTAGATTATTTATATATCTAAGAACACAATTTATAGAATTGGAATCAGGTTCACGAAGCACCGACTCAAGTACTTAAGTATCATTCTCGCAATCGCCAACAAAGATATCACACTTCTAGCAAGACCTAAGAATCGGAAACGTCTGCAGATGATATGGAAGAGAATATCATGGATCCATTTCCCACAGAGTGCAAGCCAAAGCAATGCATCTTTTGCCTGGGCGACGACCGCAAGCTTTACGAGGAGCGAATTTTTGAGTATAGTAAAGTAAATTTTCTTCCTCCTTGTTGTCGCCCTTGACTCCGTCGCCGACTACGGGAGCGGACTCGATGTGCTTGTGACCTTGGTCGTTGAAATTGCATACTCGTTTACCAGACTTCGGCAAGAAAAGGCCGTCGCGAAGCGGAGCAGGGGCGTTTGAAACAGAGTTTAGGTTCTTCTCGTGGACTGCGATACATCTGGATGGACGAGATCTCTGTCAGTATTATGATCACCGAGCAGGGGGGTTGGGTCTTACCCAGCTCCGAGCTCGCAACAGAAGTCGGTTGAGTTTCAGGCACGTCTCGCTCCTCATCCTGTTGCTCAGCGCTCGAATCGTCGCGTCTATGATCCATGATTGAGTCCACCTGGCCGCCAGTCATGTCCTTCTTTTTCAGCATCAACCCCCGGTAGCTCTCACATCTCGCCGCTACATCAGCAAGCAGCTCGATGGCGTACTATTATCGTGGCAGAAAACCCTCGACTCCGTCTGGTGGCCCCAGTCTAACACTATTCTTTCCGGCAACAACCTTCAGTCCACTCAACTCGGTATGCCTCATCCTATTCGCTTTGCACAAGTCAACCATTCAGAGTGCTAACAAGACTGTCCTTTGCGGCTATTTAATGATGTAAAACAACGATACAGAAATCCCCTAACAGCGTTGGTCGAATCAATTGGTGATAGCAGTTCGAATCTGAAGCTGTAGGTCCAACCGCCAGAGTATTCCTCCCTCTGGATCTTTCTTTGCGTCAGTTCTTCCTTTCAGTTACCCTTCTCTCCCAACCTTGTCCCTTCTCCTGTCGGACATCTCTACCCACGCCATTGTAACATACAGCCATGTCTCTAGGGTGCTGTAATGATGCATCTTCCATAAATACCTTGCCAGAACGATGATCCTTTTGTCCTGCCACACCTAACGTTCGATAAATCGTTTCATAACGACAAGTCCTGCCTAGTCCACCCACAATGACTGGTATATCACCCGCAGCTTCCGACATCCGTAGGCCGTAGGTTGTGGCAACAGGACTTTCTCTTCGGTCGCGATTGCTGGAGACAGAACGTTGATCGATCTTAAAAGGAATTTGAACTGTTTCGCACGGAAGATTTGCCCTTTTGCTGGTCAATAGTTGCTGACTAGGTGCCCAATACACACCTCTTACAGTTCATCGTAGGCACTAGTCTCTGCCCCTTTTGTACCATTCTCCTCTTGACCTTTGGTGCAGTTCCCACAATTCTGATACCTATGTGAATTAATTTAACCGGAACAGGTGTTCTGTGGAAGCATCTTACTTTCCGTAAATGTCTCCTTGCTTTCTCGCTTCAATTAGCACATCCTCGTCAGCTTCTTCGCAATTTCCATCCAACGTTTTGTTGACTTCTATGTCATCCATCCTGAACTGCAATTGAAGGCTGTGTTCGGCCATTGTAACGTCTCACCAATTCAAGAAAGATAGTCGCAGGCGTATAGAGTAGGGATGTCTAAGATCATATCAAAAAACTACGATGCACGTTAACATAGATTGTCTGCAAACATTCGCTTCAAATCCAGACGCGTCCATTTTCTATTGCAAGGAGAGCGTTCCCAGCGTTATTGATTAAGAATTATGGAGACCGTCAAACCCCCTTACTTCCCCCTCTAAGCAGGTACCCGTTCTTAGATCAACCATGGCTTATTTCGCATTAGATGACATGTAGTTTTGGAGGTGGCCATTCTCACAGGTCACAAAGCTAATGAGTTATCCAATGCAAGGTACAGGATCTGGAGTTCCGTAGATCGTCTCAATCTCGGTATGGCTTTGAAAGAAGACATCAGAGAGATTGACGTGATAAAGAAAGGTTCAGTAAGTTATCTATTACAGTATTTTAAAAAATGTGTTTGATGGTATCAGTTAACAACATGATATTTCTGCATCGACGCGGACTTTTAATGATACATCGGTATCTTATAAAAGATCGACTAAATAGTGATCTGGGCTTTAACGACGCAGGCATACATCTCCACCCAATCCGCTATGAAGGCTTCTGTCTGTGCCAACGTCCGGAAACGCTTATGACAGGTACTAGAGAAGTTCACTACCTCTAGCTCCGAACCACCGCTCCCGCTGTCCATGATTTAGACGAGATACGTGTGATCAGATTCTGAGACTTACTGGTAATATTCCCGAATCCCTGGTTTGTGGCCATATGCGACCGCGTAATACGCAGTTTCCCCTTTCTTTGATGTTGTTGTCCCAGCCCCATGTTTGACATCGCGGTTGTAGTGCTCTACTTCGTTGTTTCTCATGTACGCTTCAGCCTCTGCTAAAGTCACAAACCCATGAAACAATGGCTTCGAAAAACCAACTACCAAAGGGTGTGCATCTCCCCTGAAGCAGTGGTCATTGGTCCATGACTATGAGACGTGATGATCTCACTACCTATGGAATGCTTACCAGGACGAGAAGATCGTTGGAACAGTGAGGTAGAAACCATGAATCACAGCGTAGTATTCGTCGTTCTTCCTCGTACGTTTTCCCATGCTAAGTGGTCATTCGATGCGTCTTATAATCGTGTTTTAAGCCCTGGGCTCTGATCGTTACATGTATAGCGGGACGCTCTAATGGTCGGCTAAAGATTGCGTCTATTGGATGTCTGCTGTCGGTTGGGAACGAATGCGGGGTAGTGCAACGATAGAGGCGCAAATAAGTCAGGCTGCACGTGATGTGATAATCAATTTCCAAAGAAATATGTCAATACGCCCGTGATAATCTGAACGTGAAAGGAAGTATACTTCTTAAGATAACGTTTAACTCTTTCCATGAGAATAGTGTCATTGTTGTATCACGTTAATACCTAAAATCTTTGGTCAAGCATATTCGTTGCTCACATTCGCGCAAAGTCTCGACGATTAATGCCTAGCGACGCTTCCGACGCGATGTTCCACCCACATGCTCGTTGAAAATTTCGCGCAGGAGAAACTTAAGCATCCCCCCAGCATACGCGGACTCTTTGGGAAAGTACTTCCCTGTTGTGATTGTGTACTCCTTGAGTTTCTCAAGTGTATCGAACTGGGTAGCGCACTGGCCGGTATTTCCTGTGTCAACAAGGTCGACAAGATTGACGAATTTCCCCTCAAACATCTGTTCCCAAGTATTTTCACGATTAGCTTTGTTCTAACTTATCGTTCCCCCAAAGTCCACGTTCGGGGTTTACCTTTTTAGCCTTTTCGAGGTCCTCAGGAAGCGGGAAAATTTCCAAGGCGAGAGATAGTCCCCGCCAAGATTGAAGGTTGTCAACTTCGGTCCCATAGAGGCTATTGAACTGTAGCACCAGAGCTGTCTTGAAGCTATCATGGGCCTCTTCTCGTTCAGGATCATCGCGGTCCCAACCAAAAAGATCACACATGCGATAGAATTCCTGAGTGGAGGAGGAATTTTGCCGATAGCTGAATGCGGGATATTGAGCGAAGAATATGTCAAGGTGATCCACCGAGGGATGACTCATGCGAGTCTCCTTTTTTCTCTCCTTCCTGTTTCCGTTCTCGTTTTTACCTTTCGTGAACGACTGCTATCACACGTTATTTAAGCTCCAGTAGGGAACGTAGATGGGAACCTGCATTCGTGAAGATGTGGGAGAATTTGCACTCGTTTCCGAAACGGCACGTGCCCGACTTCTCGAATTGGTAGCAGATGCCAGCCATTTCAGCTGCTGCTTTGCACAAAATCAGGTTGGCGACAATGAAAGTGCACGTTCAACCGTAGTCTTTGTATTGTGAATTCAGGTGAAGTGGAGTAAGGGCAAAGAGGAGGTAGGAAAGTCATATTAGAAACGGGTGGTTCAATGATTTATGCATGTGACTAAGAACTGGAGCTGTGCTATGATTGACAAATCTAATGACTTTTTTTAGATCGAAGATTGCGAGCCGCGATCTATGGGTTATCATGTTCATCTGAATGGCTGATTCGAATAATTCGTGTGGAAGCAAATATGTACCAGGCAATGCTTCAATGAGCATAAGCTGAAGCCGAGGACATGAGTGGCTGAAGTCTATTGCAAGTGTTTCGCGGATGCAACTTATGCCATGGTTCGTACATTAAAGAGCTGCTTATTGGACTTCCCCATGGGCACCTTTACTGGAGCCGTTGATAAGAGAGCCATTGGCTTGGTTATCCTTTTGCATACTCCAGCGAGTCATCTACTGCCCTGGCAGCAAAAATATAGCGGAACTATCTGCAGCTCATCATTTTAGGCCGCGTTCTTCGTCATTCGACTCAATTGAGCGATTTGCAGCTTATATCGGCTTTTTCCAAGAGCTGAATACGAATCGCAATGGATTGGTAAGACCTCTTCGTGAGAGATTTAATAAAAAGGGAATGGCGAGACGCATGAGCTTATCACGCGTGATGCGCTCAACGAGAAAAAGTCTGCCTTGCTTCAAGAAAGCGTTTCTTCAAGCTAGTGCGCGTTGCTTGGTTGGATTTCAGCATGCATGATTCTCGTTCACATATCACTGCTTCCCTCCTGATTACCTCTATTGTTCGCTGTTTTCAAATTGCCACCCTCTCTTTTCATATCATGTCTGCATCATACTCGATGACCGGTTTGCCCGATCGAGATTTCTCAACTAGTTCTTCAGGCAAGTGGTGTTATCTGGTTATTTGCTTGCATCACGAATGGGCTGCTGACATCCAGACGATTCAGATGACCTGTCAGTTGCCGGCAGCTTTATGAAGCCGGAGAATGACAACCCGCCTCAAGCATTGGAGACAACTTCATCTCTTGAAGGCCTTCAAAGCGCCGAACAACGGAAGGTACTCAACATTGTCGATCAGCTCCGCCAATGCGGTCTTGAGAGCACGCTGTCCTTGCCCCAGCTCGTCGTTTGCGGTGATCAATCAGCCGGCAAAAGCTCAGTTCTCGAAGCTCTTACGGAAATCCCATTCCCAAGAAATGATAATCTCTGTACGCGATTTGCCACAGAAATCATCCTACGCCGTGCCACGAGTGACGTGATCACAATTAAAGTGATACCGGACAACGAAAGGCCCTCTGAAGAACGAGCTTCCATCGAATCTTTCAAAGAGTCCATCTCGGATTTTGAAGAGCTTCCTTCCTTAATGGACAAGGCAACGGCTCTGATGGGAATCAATAACAAGTCTACTTCCAAGTCCAGGGCCTTCGCCAAAGATGTCCTGAGTATCGAAATTGGGGGTCGTTCCAGACCTCAGCTGACACTGGTCGATCTTCCGGGGCTCGTTCAGACTGAGACCAGAGGAGTGACCGAAGAGGATGTCCAGCTTGTCACCGAGATCACCGACCATTACATATCCCAGCCTCGTACAATTT
>JAABUO010004603.1_pt1 | contig 16239 bp, 16 predicted proteins | sample 5559291 | NCBI WGS metagenome assembly JAABUO01 (sample SAMN10711878, study PRJNA513372) | rock metagenome | isolation source: Antarctica rocks | place: Antarctica: Victoria Land, Finger Mt sud
GCACGCAAGATGACGCAAGTCCTGATTGATGGAATGCGCTTTCGATAAAGGCAGTTGCCGTTGTCCGATAAAAGCAGACTGAGCGCCGTCCGACTGCTGAACCAAACTTCTAAACGAGTGGAACAGACGTATTCCGGATCTTTCCGAAGGAGACCTTGAATAATATATGCATTCAACTGGCGTTCGCTTTCCACCTTCATCAGCGTTCAACCAGACTTTTCTCAGAAACAAGGGATGCTGTTGAAAAAGGCTTATACCGCTAAGGTCCCTGAAAGCACGAAGCTCCAGAATGCCCTAGGAGCGACAAGCAGGGATAACTTGGACCTAGAGACGTGCCGATATCGTTCATGAATGATGCGATTGCGAGTTTTTCAACAGCATCAAGGGTTTGCGAGAACACCAGAGTACCGCTGCAGAACGGCCCTTTTCTCCAGCAAAAGCGCACATGCAACGTAGCGATACGGTATACCCTCGTGCCACGTAACATAGCTGTTTTATTGGGAAAAAGTAGCAACAGGGACGCTCCTGAGATGTCGCATTGAGGTTCAAGCGATTTTCGGTACAGACTACACGTGGCGCAAGTAAGTCGCATCAGGCGTCCTCAAACCATGTAGCGTTGTCTCGGCTGCAAGCATCGCTAAACGTCCGTGCAAACGTATAGCGAGCAAGTCTCTTTGGCTCGAGGCGCGCCCACGGAGAGCCCTAGAAATCTATATGCATACGCACACTTTCAACGAGGACCGGGCCGTGATCCTGGTTGTAGCCCGGATGCTCAATGAATTGCGCGTCCAAGGCGTAGTACACGCCCCTCCAGACGTGCAGGTTGTAATAGCCTTCGAGGGTGTCTTCGCGAGCGTAGTTCAGGCGGCCATCCCCGAGCAGGAAACCTTTGCCCCCTAGAGCGAGGTACGTCTGGTGATCCTTCTTTATGGCGTTGCTCACGAACGTCAATCCAAGCTTATCGTTAGAACGATTAATTGCCTTGAACCTGTAATCGCCACCGACCGCGAAGGTTTGGTCTACCTCTGTGTAAGCAAAGGACTCATGCTGGCCCTCGTTCCAGCCGAACCGGCCGTAAACACGACCATTTTCGCTGACTTGCTGTTCGGCATTGAGGCCAATCCCGTACTTCACTGAGCTGGTAGACGGGTGAGCCGCGATCTCGGGCGTCGGCGTCTCACCGCGAAGGAACGCCTGGTTTTGCTGCCTATAGTCGCCCATGCTGGCATGGTTGACGAAACCCAGTAGCCGCACGGCCCCCTTCAGCTTTGGATTAGGTAAGGCACTTTTGCGCAGCTCGAACTCGACGTTCTGCCCGTTTGCCTGTCGAAACTGGTATTGCAAGTCGATCCCATTAGCCACGGTGGGCATAGCAGCAATGCCATAGCGAGCCGTGAATGCCTGGTCCACATACTCGATGACCGCAGCATCGGTATAGCCCCGTGTGTTTGCCGCGTAATCCCAGGCCCCGTTGTTATCGACCGTCCAGTTTAGAAACTGCAGGTGCGAGTCTGTCCCTACAGTATTGGCATCGAAGAAGTCCGGCAGGCCCATCCGTCCTATATGCAGTTCCACCCTCCGGACCGGCACTCTGGTCTGTAATGAGACGGTGGATCGCTCGGCATCGACCAGTTCATCGGTAAAGCCGATGACCTGATGGACCATGTACTGAGAGAGATAGGGCGCGGAACCAAGGTTCGGATTGCGAACCACGTCCAGGTTGGTGAAACCGGCAAGGCCTAAGGCTTCAGAAATGCCGCGTCCCCCAGCGGATTCGACATCGAGGATAGCGTCCGTCGCATAGCGCGGACTTTTGTTGACCTCATAGCCCAGGTAGACCGTCCCGAGCAGGGAAGTCTTGTACTCGACCCGACCGAGCAGGCTATTCGCACCTTCATAAGGCGAGTGAAAGGTTCCGTGCGCCTGAAAGATGATGTTCGCTTGCCCGGAGATCAGATAACGGGCATCGTCGGGGTGGCGGAAAAGGTTGGGCGTCGATGTCTCTTCGGCCTGCGTGTGGGTCGTCTGAGCTGGAGCACCGGCCTCCTGGCAGAATCCAGCCTTGCACAAAACCACAAACAAAAGAGCGAGTGGTATCTTCAGAAACATTTTAGGCGCTCCTAATCACTAGTTAGGGTAACCTAACTATTGTTTGGAGGTCAGCCTTTGTGAGTGAAAGAGCGGTGAGGCAGAAAGGCCGAAAAAGCGAGGCCGTAGATGACTACTTAAAAGCTATTTACATGCTCGGGGGTGATGATAGAAGACGTGTGGGTGGCTCAGAACTGGCGATCCGTCTCGGAGTAGCGCCAGCTTCAGTGACCAACATGCTGCAGAAGCTCGCCGCCAACCCGAAATCGTTCGTGGACTACAAGCGAAGCGATGGAGTCCGTCTTTCTACAGCCGGGCGGAGACGGGCTTTGGAGGTAGTCCGCCATCACAGGCTCGTCGAGACTTTTCTCTTCGAGATGCTGGGGTACACCGCCAGTGAGGTGCATGACGAGGCTGAGCGGCTGGAGCACTTCATTTCAGAAACCTTTGAGAAGCGTATCGCCGACAAATTGGGCAATCCTACGGCTGACCCTCACGGACACTGCATTCCTGCACTGGACGGAACCATGCCTCCTGGACACGGCGTGACGTGCAGGTGCGGACTCTGATGGGCACCATTCATCCAGTCGCACGACCGTCCCTGCCCGAGTCGCATGCCTCCGTTAGCATCTCCTCTGCCCTGCAGCCATGGCGAAGGCTGCTCAGCTTCGTTGGTCCTGGTTTCCTCATTGCGGTGGGATACATGGACCCGGGTAATTGGGCAACGGATCTGGCGGCGGGCTCTCGTTATGGCTACGCGCTACTCTTTGTTGTCATGGTGTCGAACCTCATGGCGATTCTCCTGCAAAGCCTGGCGCTTAAGTTGGGTATCGCCACGGAACGTGACCTCGCCCAAATGTGCCGAGAACACTACAACAGGCCGGTGAGCCTGTTTCTGTGGGTCGGGGCAGAGATAGCAATTGCAGCCTGCGATCTGGCCGAAGTCATCGGTTCCGCCATCGCTCTCCAGCTTCTCTTCGGCATCCCGCTCATCGCCGGAATCGTCATCACGAGTATCGACGTTCTTCTGATCCTGCTCTTACAGCACCGCGGCTTCCGTTACCTGGAGGCCGTCGTCATGGTGCTCATCGGCACCATCGCCCTGCTGTTTGGCATTGAAGTCGCGCTCTCCCGGCCCGAGTGGACTCCTTTACTGGTGAGCTTCGTGAAGCCGCCCCGCACCCTCTTTACCGACCCTGACATGCTGTACATCGCGATTACGATTCTTGGCGCGACGGTCATGCCTCATAACCTTTATCTCCACTCTTCCATCGTTCAGACGCGGCGGTATGAGAGAAGCGCAAGTGGGAAGGCCGAAGCTGTCCGGTTCGCAAACATTGACTCTGCCGGTTCGCTAACGCTCGCCCTTTTTGTGAACGCGGCCATCCTCGTCGTTGCGGCAGCGGTTTTCCATCGTGGCGGGCACCCTGAGATAGCTGACATCGGAGATGCTTACAAGCTGCTCGCCCCCATGCTGGGAGCAGCCGGGGCTAGCGTCATGTTTGCCGTCGCCCTACTTGCGTCCGGTCAGAATTCGACTATAACCGGAACTCTGGCCGGCCAGGTCGTGATGGAAGGATTCCTCAACATCAGCCTTCCCGGCTGGTTACGACGCCTCATCACTCGGCTAATTGCCATCGTGCCTGCTGTGATCGTGACTGCTCTGTACGGCACCACGGGAACTGGCAAGCTCCTTCTACTCAGCCAAGCCATCCTCAGTATGCAACTGAGCTTTGCTGTCTTCCCCCTAGTGGCGTTCACCAGCAGCAAGATGAAGATGGGATCTTTCGTGAACGGAGCCGTGCTTCGCACCCTAAGCTATGCCGTCGCGGTTATCATCGCCGGACTCAATGTTTGGTTGTTGATCGAGATCTCTCGAGGGAAGAGCTGAAGAGTAGTACGCACCTGTACGGGTCTATTTGCGGGTGCGGTAAACAGGAGTGACCCAGCGTGCGTCCTCTTGGGGTATACGCTATCGTGACGTAACATAGCTCTTTGCTGGGTAAAGTGTCATCTCCGAGCATGCTTCACAGTCCTCATAAACCTTGGTTTGTAATATGACGCGGGACATAGTGTTCCAGAGGGGTCAGCGCCGAATCTAAAATCGGTTCCGGCAAATCGACGCAGACAATCTGGAGTATGTTTGCTTCGAAGATGACTATCAAAGTCACTTATATCGCACGCTCTTGTTCGGATTGGAGACGGAGTAAGACAATGACATTCAAGACCGCAAAGAGAAACGGTCCGTAAGTCTTTGCGGGATCATGTGCCAGCACGCCGATGATGCCATCTAGTGCTTGGACGATGCTCATGACGATTGCAAGCACGATCAACGATCCACGCGAGCGACTCACCGATGCGTAAAGGGCCCCAATGAGCAAAGCGACGCTCCGGGAACCTGCGTATTGAGCAAAAGGCCCTGAAGCTCCGGCAATGAACAATCCCTGTAGTGAAAAGCCCGCGCTCACCACTGCGCTTAGAAGCGTCATGCCCGCACATTGCCAAAAGCGATTGCTCAAGCCCGATCTCCTCGCTGCGTAACATCAACAGTTTACGTTGTAGTTCGCATGCATGTGTGCGGTAAGCTCATGTCTTTGAGGCTGCCCTACGGTCAAATACATTGCGTGCCTGCTCTACCGCATCCAGATGTTTCTCTGCCCAAATCCATACTCCACAGAAAGCGGCTCCAAGGCTGAGGCCAAGAGTTGTGAGTTTGTACTCGACCCTTGGGGGAACGACAGGATGGACGGTACGCGTGACCAGGCCTTCACGTTCCATAGCCCGGAGAGTTTGCGTCAGCATTTTGTAGCTGACACCAGGCACCGTGTCGCAAAGGCGGGTAAACCGTAGCTCTCCATGCTCGGCCAACACCTCAAGGATCAACATCGTCCATTTGTCGGCTACGCGGCCCATTTAGTTCTGTCACCAATGCCTCGACACGTGGATCAGTCCGTCGCGATTCAGCACACTGCTCCAGCCAATCTTCTGCTGAAACAAGCCCTGCCGAAAAGTCCCAAACTCAAGACCGCCCAGATTCAATAGGTCAGATTGCCCCCGGTGACAGCAATGTTGGGGTTACCCCGTAAAGCGAGAACGCGCTTCATGTTCATGGCGATTAGGGTTGCCTTCTGGGCGACAACTTCAGCCTGTGGTGCGGTCATTACCTCGTTTGCAGTTTCGCTGAACAGCAGCAGCCAGCGGGCGAAGTACCTTTCTTCGATAGGCAACCGAAAGTGCGCCAGAAGCGGATTGCCTTTGTACCGACCCGTGGTCAGGATCACGGTAGACCAGAAATCCTTCAGGAGAGCCAGGTGAGCATCCCAATTCTGCACTGCATTGTTGAAGACAGGACCGATCTCCGTGTCTACGCGCACCTTCTCGTAGAAGCGGTCCACAAGCGTCGCAATCTCCGCCTCCGTAATGGGCTTTGCTGTGTTCATGGGTGGCCTCCTATATACGGTGTCCGGCTCCGCCAGACCGGGTATGGCAATCCCGCGAGCCGATTGATGGCGAACGCCTGTGCGGCCAGCAGCACGACGGCGATTTCGATGACCGGCAGATAGCCGGGTTTGCGAGAATTCCAAGCGAAACGATCATGGTGGTCGCCCCGGCAGGCGGATGATTGACGTGCAGGAGGACCATGACCGCCCCGGTAAGCGAAAGAGCCAGGTATGCTGCCCAGACGAACTTCGCCGGCAGATGAGCCCAGCAGCCATTGATCACCTCAATGAGAATTCTCAGTTCGGGTTAGTTCCAATCTGGGGAACAGGGGCCGGCGCATCGGCCGCGAACGAAGGATCAGGGCCGAAAGCTTCGCTGTGACGCTGCTCCAGCGGCACACCCAGCTCATCGAGAACCGTCTCCATCGCTGCCATGAATCCGATGGGCCCACAGTAATAAAAGTCCGCTCCATGCTCAAGCAGATGCTGACGAAGAATCTCTGCGCTGACCCGGCCCACGTCGTCATGGTGAAGTCCAGCGATATCGCTGGCATCCGTCTCTTCATAGAGAACAAGGACACGCATCCCCGGGCGCCGGTTTGCCAAAGCCCGTACATGCTCATTGAAGGCATGACGGCCCCGTCCGCGCGCAGCATGAATAAAGAGCACCTTTCGTGTGCCTCCATGCGGCCCGGCGAGGTGCTCCAGCATACTCAGGACGGCCGTAATCCCGGAACCGCCGCTTAGCAGCACGACAGGCGAATCCCCTTTGCTCAAAACGAAGTTCCCAAAGGGCATATGAACCGAGAGCAAGTCGCCTTCCTTGACGACATCATGCAAGTAATTGGAAACCAGCCCTGCAGCCCCCGTCGGATCGTTCTCCGGCCCCGCCTCGCGCTGTACGCTGATGCGGTAATGCCGGCCGTTGGAATCGCACGAAATACTGTATTGCCGGATCTGGTCGTAAGGAAATCCGTCAGGATGAACCTTGATCGAGAGGAACTGACCTGACTGAAAGGGCGGCAGAGGCGAGCCATCCGCAGGCACCAAGTAAAAGGAAGTCATGACCTCACTTTCCGGAACCTTGCGCTCGACGCGGAAAGGCTTGAACTCACGCCATCCGCCAAGCAATGCAGCGCTTGAGACGAGGAGTGCCTCTTCTTGACCGGACATTATGCTGGCCAACTGCCCGTAGGCGGCGCTCCAGGCGGCAAGAATCTCCGGCGTCGCTGCCGCTCCCATCACATCCTGAATAGCACCCAGAAGGTATTTGCCGACGATGGGATAATGCTCTGCCTTGACTTCTAAACTCACGTGCTTGTTCTCGATCCGTTCGAGCATCTTGCCGAGCACCTGCGGATTGTCGATGTGCTCCGCGTAAGCAAGAACCGCTGCAGCGAGACTGCGTTGCTGCCCCCCATCGCGCTGATTGGCTGGATTAAAGATGTTGTACAACTCGGGATGGGCCTCGAACATATCGGCGTAAAACTTACGAGTGACAGCCTGACCGTGCTCACGCAGGGCTGGCACGGTTGCCTTGACAAGCTCTCTTTGAGAAGTTGACAACATGAACAAGTACCTCCGGTATAGCGGGTGGTTGGGGGATCAGATCGGGCGGCCCTATTCAGGAGCAAAAGCTGCATCCCGTATACATCTTACAGTTGATTCGAGGAAATAAGATATATGGAGCGCACATCTTCATAGAAAGGACAACAATTTGCGCCTGACCGTCTATGCCGACTTCTCTCTGCGGCTCCTGATGTATCTCGCGGTCCAGGACGATGGGCTGACCACGATTCCGAAGGTCGCAAAGAGCTATGGAATCTCGCAGAACCATCTCGTCAAGGTGGCCCATCGGCTCGGTCTGGAAGGCTACATCATCACGACCCGTGGAATGAATGGCGGTTTGCGCCTGGCACGGCCAACCGCAGAGATCAACATCGGCGAAGTCGTGCGCCGGATGGAGCCCGATATGGCGCTAGTGCCATGCATGCACCCGGTGGATAGTCCTTGTCCCATCGTGCCTGTCTGCCTGCTGCGCAGCGCGATGGAAGAGGCCCGCTCTGCCTTTCTCAAGGTGCTGGATGGCTATACGCTGGCGGATTTGGGGGCGCCGCGTGCCGATTTGCAGAAGTTGCTCGGTATCCCGCAGATCGTCCCGGCAAAGGCGAGCCGCTGAAAGCCCGCAGGTCTATACGCCTAAGCTTTTGTCGTGATCTCACGCGAAGCTCCTCTCGATCTTCTCAATCAATACCAGCACACGCCGAGGGCGGCAATGAATCATGAGTGGCCTGATCGTCGGCGCAGGACCAACGGGACTTGCGCTTGCCATCAAACTTCGGCGCTTCGGTCTGCCAGTTCGATTGATATGACCATCTATCGTCTGTACGTCTTCCTGCTCGATATCGCCCCGCCCATCTGGCGGCGTGTCGAGCTGTCGAGTGAGACTTCGCTCGCCCAATTGCACAAGGTTCTTCAGGCCGCGATGGGATGGCAGGACTACCATCTGCATGAGTTCGAGATCGGCGGGAGATTCAGGCCACTCCGAACGTCCAGCCATCCCTAACGTGCTCTATTGTCCGTTTTCTGAAGGGACCCCTAAGAGGGCGTTCTCGTAAACGGAGGTTCATGAGAGAACTTCAATCACTACGCCCAAGGATGCTGCTGTCAGGCAGGGCGTAGGCCAAGCTTTCGGTGACGACAAGCTCCAAGGTAGCGGCGTAGTCGACCAGGTGAAGGGAGCGGCACAGGACCTTGCCGGCAAAGCGGCTCAGACTGTGCGCGATGCAGCGCAGGACCTGAAGAGCTAGACACCCTGAGCGAGACGCCCTCGGCCCGCAAGGTGGAGCACCGCTGACGCTCCCCCTCCCTACGCCAGCGATCTCGGCGCGGGGAGGGGGCTTGCTGTCCAGGGAAGAGCCGCAAGGCACGTTCCTCAATCATCTTTGGGACGCAAACGGTACTCTCTAAGCGCCATACGGAGCTTAGAGAAGGCAGGCATCTCTCTTCGGAACTCTAAAAGCGAAGCCTTCATAACTGTGCGTGGGACGTGAAGCTTGGGAAGCAAGCTCTTCCATATCAAGCCATTTTCTGGGCTATGACTAGGATCAGATCTCCGGCGATCAGAGCCTCGAAGAGGCTAAGGATAAAGTGCCCCGGCAGGCGATATGTGCATCAGATTGGTATTCAAGCACTTTACCGAGAGGCGTCAGTCGCCCTGGTAGTTTGCTGATCCACCCCTCAGCCACACCCCGGAGAAGAGAATGAGTGGTAGCGACCTGGATCTGTTGTGCGTCAATACCCTTCGCACCCTTTCGATCGACCAAGTCCAAAAGGCAAACTCTGGCCATCCTGGGCTACCGCTTGGTGCGGCCAGCATGGCCTACGTAGTCTGGGATCGTTTTCTCAAGCACAACCCCCATAATCCTCTGTGGCCTGACCGGGACCGCTTTGTGCTGTCTGCCGGGCATGGCTCGGCGCTGCTCTACAGCCTGCTTCATCTCACTGGCTACGATCTTCCGATGGAGGAGTTGAAGCGCTTCCGGCAGTGGGGAAGCCGTACCCCCGGCCACCCCGAGCGCAGCCACCACACGCCGGGTGTTGAGGTATCAACGGGACCGCTCGGACAGGGTTTTGGTAATGGCATCGGTATGGCGATGGCGGAGGCTTGGCTGGCGGCCCGATTCAACCGTCCGGGACACACGCTTGTGGACCACCACACCTATGGGATCGTGTCCGATGGGGATCTGATGGAAGGGATCACCGCAGAAGCGGCTTCTCTCGCCGGTCATTTGAAACTAGGTAAGATCGTCTACCTGTACGACCAAAATGAGATCTGCCTCGCAGGATCAACGAATCTTAGCTTCACGGAAGATGTGCGCGCACGCTTCGATGCCTATGGCTGGCATACCCGCGCGGTGCCGGACGGAAATGATCTGGATGACATCGAGAGCGCCATCCGCGAAGCGCAGTCAGCGACCAACCGGCCCTCCCTTTTGCTCGTTAGGAACCACATCGGTTTCGGGAGCCCCAAAAAGCACGACACCTTCCAGGCTCACGGTTCCCCCCTGGGCGAAGAAGAAGTTGCAGCGACAAAGGCGGCTTTGGGATGGAAATGGACGGAGACGTTCTACGTGCCAGAGGAGGCACTCTCCCATCTTCGCGAGGCGGTGGATCGTGGACAGGAACGCGAGGACGCTTGGCATAAGCTCTTCGACGACTACACCGCTGCTTACCCTGAGCAGGCGAGCGAGTGGGAGCAGATCATGGCTGGAAGTTTTCCGGTCGGTTGGAATGCGAACCTCCCTTCATGGAAGCCGGGAGACAAGCCCGTCTCTACCCGCGTTGCAGGTGGCAAGATTCTGAACGCACTCGCAGGACGCATCCCGAACATTTTGGGGGGATCAGCGGACCTGAATCCCTCCACCAACACGGCCTTAATAGGTGCAGGTGACTTCGAACCGCCGACTGATTCCAAACCCGCGACTCAGGGCCAGGTAGGCGAGACCTGGGACTATGCGGGAAGAAATGTCCACTTCGGCATACGCGAGCACGCGATGGGCGCGGCCGTAAATGGGATGGCGGCACACGGGGGCTTGTTGCCCTTCAGTGCCACCTTCATGGTCTTCTCCGATTACATGAAGCCCGCAATCCGCCTCGGCGCGCTCATGGGGCTCAAGGCGACATACGTCTTCACCCATGACAGCATCGCCGTGGGGGAGGACGGTCCTACCCATGAACCGATTGAGCAGCTCGCAGGCCTCCGGGCGATCCCGGGACTGACCGTAATTCGGCCTGCCGATGGGAATGAGACGGCAGAGGCTTGGACGCTTGCTCTGGAACGGAGTACCCCGACGGTCCTTGTGTTGACCCGCCAGAATGTTCCGGTCCTGGATCGGACGCAGGCTATCGACGGCAATGTTGCTCGGGGTGCGTACGTTCTGATCGATGGCGAAGGTGGATCGTTTGAGGTACTGCTAATTGGCTCCGGCTCCGAGGTGGACCTTTGCGTACAGGCACATAAGCGTCTGAAGGAGTTCGGCGTTCACGCACGTGTGGTCAGCATGCCGAGCTGGGCGCTCTTTCGTGAGCAAAGTCCTGAGTATCAAAACTCTGTTATTCCGCTGGAACAGCGAAAGCGAGTCACCGTGGAAGCTGCAAGCACTATGGGGTGGGAGGCCTTCGCTGGCTTGGATGGAGCGATGATAGGCATTAATCAGTTCGGTGCTTCAGCTTCAGCGGAAGAAATCATGGCCAAATTTGGTTTCACTGCCCAGCATGTGACGTCAGCCGCGCTTCATCTTCTGGGCAGGCATGAGGAAGCCGATCGGGAAGCGCAAGCAGAAACGAATGGCGACACCGCTGTCGCTCCAACTTCTTCCCAAGAAGGACACTCGTAGACGGGTCAGAGGCAGATATGGCAACAGTCCTGGAACAACTTCGCACCATGACCACTGTCGTCGCCGACAGTGGAAACATCAACTCGATTGCCGCTTACAAGCCGCAAGACTCTACGACTAATCCCTCGCTCCTTGCGGAAGCTGCAAAGGAAATTGAGTACCAGCCCATCGTGGACGACGTTCTCCGCACAGCACGGGAAAAGGTTGGCGAAGACGCTTCCAAGAAGGAGGTTGCGGCACAGGCGTTCAAGACGCTGGCAGTCGCCTTCGGCCGCAAAATACTGGAGATCGTGCCTGGGCGCGTGTCAACCGAGATCGATGCGCGGCTGAGCTACAACAGCGAAAAAACTCTGGCTGAGGCAAGAGATGTGATCTCGCAGTACGACCAAGCCGGCATCTCTCGCGATCGAGTACTCATCAAGGTGGCTTCCACGTGGGAAGGGATCAAGGCTGCGGAGATCCTCGAAAAGGAAGGCATTCACTGCAACCTAACGCTTCTATTCGGGATGCATCAGGCCGTCGCGTGCGCGGAGGCGAAGGTAACGCTGGTTTCGCCCTTCGTCGGGCGCATCCTCGATTGGTACAAAGCAGATTCTGGCAAGGACTTTAAGGGTCCAGAGGATCCTGGCGTTCAGTCCGTGACGCACATTTACAACTACTTCAAGCACTTCGGTTACAAAACGCAGGTCATGGGCGCTAGCTTCCGGAATACGGGAGAGATCGTCGAGCTGGCAGGATGCGATCTGCTGACAATTTCACCAAAACTTCTCGCGGAGTTGAATCAGCAGCAGGGACAGCTTAAGCGAAAACTCAATCCCGAGAAGGCGAAGGGGATGGCGATCGAGAAGATCGAAATGAACGAGAGCATCTTTGAGTCGATGCACGCCGCTGATCGCATGGCGAATGACAAGTTGACGGAAGGCATTGAGGGGTTTTCCAAGGCGCTCGTGGGTCTTGAGGAATTGCTGGCTTCCAGGCTGGCAGAGATCGAACGCTAATCAATACACGAGCATTGAGAGGGAGACTATGAAGCGATTGTTTATTTGGGCCAGCTTGCTTTCCGAAGCTGCCGCAGCGTACCTGATGTACCGGCGTGGTGAATCGCTGGCCACCATAGCAAAGAAGATCTCGACTCATCCCGTAGACACCCTGGCAACTGAGTTGAAGAACGCACTCTGAGCACCTGGACCGACCTGTTCGGCGGATGATTGCATTACCAATGGCAGGTGGTAGCACTTCTAGGCCGCCGGGAGAAACCAAATGGCGGACGTTCTGCTTTCTGACATCGATGGAACCCTTGTAGACAGCAACACTCTTCACGCTGAGGCATGGCGTCGGACCTTTGAACATTTCGGCATCGAGGTCGGCATGGACGATGCCTGGCGGCAGATCGGCAAGGGCGGTGACCAGGTGATCCCGACCTTCGTACCGGAAACTGACCGGGAACGCCTGGAAAAGCCAATGAAGGAGTTCCGCAAGGAACTCTTTCACCGCGACTACATGTCTCGTATCGTGGCGTTCTCCCAAGCTCGCGACCTCCTCGTACGAGTGAAACAGTCTGGAATGAAGATCGTTCTCGCAACCTCGGCAGAGAAAGAAGACCTTCCGACCTTGTGCAAGATCGTCGGCATGGAAGATCTCATCGACGACGCTTCCACCAGCGCGGACGCCAAGGCCTCCAAACCTGAAGCCGATATCTTTGCCGCAGCCCTGAAGAAAGTCGGCATGCAGCCACAACAAGCCGTCGCCTTGGGAGATACCCCGTGGGACGCGCAGGCAGCAGGCAAGCTGGGTATTCCGACTATTGGGCTTACCAGTGGAGGTTGGAAACGCAGTGATCTTTTCGACGCTGGCTGTATTCAGGTCTGGCAAGATCCAGCCGACCTTCTGCTTCATTTCGATGACTCCGCCCTGCGTCGATGACTGGACTGCTTCTGAATCGCGCTCTACTTTACTTAACCGAATGTGAAAGACAGGACTAAATGGCATCAGAGATCTCTTCCGTAGCGATCATAGGGTGCGGCAATGTAGGGTCCGCCTGCGCGGCCTCTCTCCTTGCTCAACCCTCTGTTCGTGAGCTCATCCTGATTGATCACACGGACGATAAAGCGCTTGGGGAAGCGCGCGACCTTCAGCATTCCGTTCCGCTCGGAACTCCCGTCAAAGTCATCGCCGGCTCATACAAAGAAGCGGCAGCAAGTCAGGTTGCTGTGATTACGGTGGGCGCACCGGTCAAGTTCACGGGCTCAAGGCTCGATATGCTCAAGGAAAACGTTGTGCTTGTCCGAGAGTGCATCGCCAAGCTCATGTCGGAAGGATTCCAGGGAATTTTGCTCCTGGCTTCAAATCCTGTCGACGTGCTGACCTACATCGCCCAGCAAGAATCCGGGCTTCCGGTTCGGCAGGTCATCGGTACAGGAACGCTGATCGATTCAGAACGCCTGCGCGCGGCTTTGGCGGAGCACCTGAAGGTAGACGCACGTTCGGTGCACGCCAATGTGATCGGCGAGCATGGTGATTCTTCAGTTCCTATCTGGAGTTCAGCCCAAATTGGGGGCATCCCGCTTGCTATCTTTCCGGGTGCGAACGAGCTTGCTCCTCGGGATGAGCTGCAACGGGTGGTCCGGCAGGCAGGGACAGAGGTGGCTACCCTCAAGGGAAATACCTGTTTCGCCATCGCCGCCTGCGTGACGCGCATCTGCCAGGCGATTCTCAGGGATGAACGCTCCGTGCTGATGGTTTCTACTTGCATCGACGGACAGTATGGACTTCAGGATGTCTCATTCAGTACACCCTGCATCGTCGGAAAGAATGGCATAGAGACTGTGCTTGAGCTTGCGCTCGATGCTCCCGAACAGAAGGCCTTGATCGAGTCGGCAACGATTCTCAAGGAGGCTTTCGCGAGCCTCTGAGACGACAGTTGCAGGCGGAATCCTACATCAGATTGAAGGAGGAGGAGAAGCACACAGGTTGCTGACCACCAATTCGGATCGGCAGAATGCGGTGGCGTCGCAGGCCTGAGAAGTTGCACGAGCCCAAGTTCCGCAAACCGGTCTCATATTCAGGGCATGGTTAAAAGTAACGAGGCGGCCCGTTGGCCGCCTTCATTACTACCTCCTGAACCTCTACTTCTTTTTCGTTGGATTTGGAGTGGTCTTACGCCCATTCTGTGCTGATGCTCCCGGGCTATCTGGAACGCTTCCCTGGAAACGGGAATGCGATCCGTCCCCAGGCTGAAGAGGCGAGATACCGCCCTTCTGCATTAACTGTGCGGCGATCTCGTAGATCTCTTCCGGAGCGTAGTCCGGCGAGAAGAGGGACCGGCACTCACCGATGACCGGGCCCTCTGCAGCATACTCAGGCACGCCTTTGATCACCTCAAGCTCTTCACCGTCCGCCCAATCTGCCGGACCGGACCACACGCCCGCCACATCACCGTAATCGGATTCAGAGAAGGTATAAAGTCTGCGATGACTGCCGATCTCCTGCCATTTCCGAGCTTCGGGGATCTTGGCATCGTCGATGTTGGGGGTTGGGAGCATCTTCGTTACTTCAACGCCGGTGACCTTGCGCAATGCCAGAGCGTAAGCCGCCTGATGAACGCCGCCGCGGACCATCAGGTACCCGATCACGTCCCGAGCTGCCTGATTCGTCGTCATCTGATAGCAGCGATGCTTGTGCATGCGAGCGCCAGTCTCGAGAAAGAAGTTGTGGAGGAGGTCAGCGACAAGGTTGCCACTGGAGAAGACGTGCTCCCCGGTCCAGAAATGCCCCATGGAGTCCATAACCTGGTGCCCACCCCCGCCCACGACGGTGTGATGGGTATTGCGAAGGTTTTTAGCGTCTTCTAGAGGAGCGTCGGTCGGTTCACCTTCGGGGACAGAGCCCTCGAGCATGAGGTTGATCGCGGTCGAGATCAGCTCGACATGACCAAGCTCTTCGGCCGTAATGCTTGCTACCAAGTCATAGAATGGTTTGAGCTTCTTCTTCTCTTTGAAGCCGAAGGACTGGTGGAGGTAGTTGTTGAGTGTTGACATTTCGCCAAACTTGCCTCCGAGGAGCTCCTGGATTGCAGCGGCTCCATTCGGATCGGGATTGGCGGGCTTTGTAAGAGGAATCAGTAATTTCTCAGATCTTGTGAACATCGGAGCCTTTCAGGCTTGGTTGAGGGGGCTTGGAGCTGACCCGAGTAAATATGACAGGCGGTAAACGCAGCAATTGGGTCTAACTTCGCGTTAGCTTCAATCTATGATGCGTGCTCTCGGCTGAGAGGCTGAACCGGAATTCTACGCATTTTCACCATCACGAAGCATGTGGGTTGGGAAGATTCAAACGTGTTTGACAGATGACCAACGCCAAATCCCCGTCGGCCCACTCTACAGACCCAACAAGGCTGCTTTTCAGTGGGTGCCACCGCGAGACGTGGCCGCCAATCTCGGAAGTAATGCATGTCTCGGTAGATGAGCTGAACACGGTGGTCGAGGGAGAGGTGATCGACAAGGCACTTCTCGACGGGAAGCGCGGGTCTTCGATTTGGACTCCGCCTTCACTGTCCGTTGCGACGATGGCGTGAGTTTCCGGATTCATGGCTGGATGGTCGACGTCGAGCTCATTGCCGGACTCAGTAGAGCGAGTGATGTGAGCTAATGAGGCGTCGGTTCAAGGTTCGATCAGCTGTCCGTGTAGCCGGGATGAGATCCTCGCCCTCTGAGTGAAACATGCACCGCACGCAACGCCTCATTGCTTCACAACTCCCGCATCGCACCCTCTGGCCCGCGACACGTATTAGCACACAACAGCTACTCTCCTGTGATGAGCGCCATTGTGGCCCGAACCTTTAATGACCTTTACGTCCATGAGCTGGAGATGCTGATCTCAGCCGCAACTCAGATGATCGAACTTCTCCCCGTGCTGGCAAAGGGAACAGACACCCACGAACTCCATAGCGCCCTGTTGTTGCAGGTCCAGGGTGGTACGAATCAGTGGGAGATGCTCCGTCAATTACTGAAGGATCTGGGTCAGCCGCTCTCCGTTCCTATCAGCCGAGGCATTCAGTCGCTTCTTGGAGAATGTACTGAGCTGCTGAAGAGCTTCCCCACCGGCAACCTGCGAGATGCGGTGATGATCGCGCACATGCAAAGGGCAGAGCATTACAAGATGGCTGCCTACACTTCCGCTCACGATTGAGTCTGTTACGGAACTCCCTTTTAAACAAGCGTAGGTGAGAAGATGCCCTCGGAGTGAGGGGTTTTCATGAGCTATATCCAAGGTGAAGGTCGGAGTCAGGGGACGCTATTTCCGGTGGTGCTGGA
>JAABUO010004604.1_pt1 | contig 16239 bp, 30 predicted proteins | sample 5559291 | NCBI WGS metagenome assembly JAABUO01 (sample SAMN10711878, study PRJNA513372) | rock metagenome | isolation source: Antarctica rocks | place: Antarctica: Victoria Land, Finger Mt sud
GTGCGCGTCATCACATTCTGTCCCCAGACCGGCACACTTGACTGCCTGTGCTCGCTGCAGGACGGCTGGACGCCCCTGCACTTTGCAGCGTACGGTGGCAGGTGAGATGCTCACCATGCAGCGCAGCATGCTTGTGAAATGTGCTGCTGTGCTGCTGCACGCGTGCGGGTAGCTGCGGCAGCTAGCTTGCCTTTTTGGTGCTGCAAGGTGCAGTGTAGTTCACAGCCTCTTTGGTGCTGCAAGGTGTGGTGTACTTCTCAGCCTCTAGAGTGTAAAGCAATAAGAGTGCCTTTTGCACCGGCAGCCTGGACGTTCTGCGGGAGCTGCTTGCCGCGGGCGCCGACATACAGGCCGGCGACACGGGCGGCCGCAGCCCGCTGCACCTGGCTGCGCTGCAGGTGACGCCCGGCGCTGCCTGGGGTAGGGAGGCCACTGCTTTTGCATGTGCAGCAGCACTTTGACACGGGGGCTCGCTGCGCTGCTGGTGGCCGCTGCTGTAGTAGCCGACCGTATCGTATGGGTAATCAATGGTAAAACAGGCGCAGTATAAGTTGTTGCGGCTTGACATGGATGCAGCCTCCCTCGAGCTCTTCCAGCAGGGTGGTTAAAAATATAGGTACCTTTGCAGCACAACATGCCCGCCATGGCCCTTCCTGGGGCGTCTGCCAGGGGCAGCGCGCACCAGCGGACTTGTTTGGGTGACAGTCCTCAAGTTACAACAGGGTCCTTGCATGTCCACCGTAGCTTTGAGCGTCGTGTGTACATTGTGTGCCTGGGCGTGGTCAAGGCGTGGTCAGCCACGTGACCTCCTTTTCTCATGTGGAGTGCATGGGCTGGCTCGTTGCTGGCGCATAGTAATAGCAGGCTTGGTGCGTGGCCGGCCCTCACTGGCTGCGCTGTGGGCATGCCATCAAACCGACGGCAGGGCAGCGCGCGGCGCCGCCGCAGAGCGGAGGCTGCGCAGCACGGCTGACGCTCGGCGCGCGGCGCAGGGCAAGTCGGAGGCTGTATCGGCGCTGCTGGCAGCGGGCGCGGCCGTGGACGCGCCCGACAGCCACAAGATGACGCCCCTGCACAAGGCCGCTGTGCAGGCAAGCCTCTGCTTTAGTGGGTACTTGCAGGGCCTTGTAGGTTTCCTCACTGGCGTGAGCAGGGTGACGCCCCTGCACAAGGACACAAAATGCAGTGCACACGTTGTTTGGCCCCATCGCTATGGGCAGCCTCTACGCCGGGGCTGCTGCCAGTGGGCACAGCGCTGTGTTAATAGCACAGCATGCTGTTCACCTTTCGATTGGGGAGATATGGCACGCAGCATGGTGCTGTGTTTCCCGCGTCATGATGTGCTCGCATGTGCTTGGCGTGCCAGCAGGTGATGCGTGGTGCGCACCTGCTCACTGGCCATGGGCGCACGGGGCCCGCTCGCGTGCTGCATGTGGGATGCATGTCCCACAAGTGAATTTCACACAGGGCCCATGTGCCTTGCATGAAGCTCGTGAGCGCCTCGGAGCAAAACCCCCGCCCCGAAAGCGACGCCCCGGGTGCGCGCGACGCGCAGGGCAACGCGGACACGGCGCGCCTGCTGCTGGATGCGGGCGCCGGCGTCAACGCCAAGCTGACCGACGGGTCCACGCCGCTCGCGCTCGCCGCCTGGAAGGGGCACACCGAGGCCGTGCGCCTGCTGCTGGCGCGCGGCGCCAACTTCCGGGCGCGCCGCGCCCCGGGGGGCCCCGGGGCCTGCATGCGCTGCATGTGGGGCCTGACAGGCGCTCGCTCAGGTGTAGGGTAGGTTAGGGCCGGCGTAGGCCCGCAAGGTCCTGATGCGAGTGCAGCGGGCGCACACGCCAGCGATGTGCCGGATACCTTGTCAGGGTTTTGTTTGCGGCCTGGCATACCCCTGACACAGGTTGTGACACTGCGCCCGCCGCACGCGCTTTCTCTATCAAGACTGCCACCCGTGACGCTTCTGACAAGTGCCGTGCGGACCATGGCATGCGGCTGTCCGTGCAGAGTTGTAGTGCCTTGCCGCATGCATTGCTCAGCCAAGCAATTCTGACGCGGGGGCTTTGATCTGGGCGCAGGCAGTCAAGAACGACGGGCAGACCGCCATGCACGAGGTGCCGTCCCTGCCCTAGCATTATCAACAGCTCCATCTTATAGAGCGCGCTCTTGGATGCTAAAAGAGGCTCACTCAGCATGTCGAGTGTCGTGAGTTCTGGTCGCAAGGCTTGGCTGTCAGGCGGTTGCTGTCAGGGTGCGCGCAAGCGCGCGGCCCGCCTCGGTGCGCCGCCGCTGACGCCGAGCGGCGCGCGCGTCAGGCGGCCGAGGCGGGCAGGACGGAGGTGGTGAAGGCGCTGCTGGAGGCGGGCGCCAGCCCCCAGGCGCAGGACGAGGTGCTCGCGGGCCCCCTCTGCCGGGCCTGGGCCACAGGGGCTCTCGGCCATCAGTGGTGCCGCTCTATGTCACAGGCGGGCGGAGCTCCATGCATAAGTGTGCACAGCACGGCTGTGAGGAGTGCTGGCCAACCCTCCCGCCTGTGTAAGAGGCCGAGGTCCACTTTACGGACGCAGCCCCGACTTTGCTGATCGCGCGGTGTTGGCGCGCCGGAGGCGTGGTGCCGCGCGCCGGGATAGCGTTGCGCTGACGGGGCGCGGCGCGCGGCCGCGCCAGGACGGCTACACGCCGGCCATGGTGGCCAGCAAGGCGGGCCACCCGGAGCTGGCAGCGGTCATCGCGGGCGGCAAGCCCGAGCGCGCGGGCGAGGAGCGCCGCAACTGGCGCGTGCCGCCCACGCCCGCGCCCTCGCTGGACATGCAGCTCCCGGACTTCTCGGGCGCGCAGCGTTCGGTGCGCATCACGGCCCCTGCCTGACCTGCGGGGGCGGGCTGCCTGGCGTCGATCGCAGAGCAGGGTGTCTGCTGATGGCGGGCGTCAGCAAGCTGGCACCCCCCATGCGCATAAGGAATGGGGTGACTGGGGCGCGCTCGTCGCGCAATGGTGCTGGAGGGGGCAGTCGCGCAGCTTTGCTTGGCAGGCGCAGCCAGCCCGCACAGGGGCCCTACCGTGTCTTGCAGGGTCCCACAGCAGGCTGCTGCAAGGCGGGCAGCGGGGACCACCCTGGGCGGCGCCCTCAAAGCACGGGGCATGCGCCGGTCAGCGCGGGTCCTCCAAGCCAGGCAGGGGGCCGGGCGTGCCTCGCTCGCCACAAGCACGCTGCAGGCCAGCGAGCAGCGCAACTCAGCAAGGAATTGCTCGCGGCGCAGAGCAATCTGGCTGCGCCGTCGGCGCCGCCGCTGCCGCTGCCGCAGGCGCAGCGCGCGCCGACCTGGGAGGCGCTGCCGGTCGCCTACCCGGCCGTCTACCGCCCGCAGGGCCCGGCCGGCGCGCAGGGCGCCCCGGCACCGGCACAGGCAAGGCCCCGCCAAGCGCCGGCCGTGTGTCCCGGTGCTGCGGGCGCGACACGAGGCGCAGAAGGGCGCTGCAGAGGGCTTGCGGGGGCTGTCGCCGGGGGCAGGCCTGCTGAAGTACGTGGTGCCTGCTGACAACGTGACTCGGCACATGCCGAGCAAAACTTTGGTTGCTATCGGTTTCATGGGCTATTGCATCTCCATGCGGCACCATGGGCTGTTGTGAGGGACTCCTAACCCTGACCCTGGGTGCGGCGCAGGCGCCAGCCTCCGCGAATGCGAGCTGGTGGGCGGAGCACCTGGGCGACGATGCGAAGAGCGGCACGGCCACGCGGGCGACGCCGGTGTCGGCGACGCCCGCGCTGCACTCGCACCCCGTCTCGGAGCCCGGCCCCCGCCCCGCCGGCGGCCGCATGAGCGACGCGGAGCTGCAGCGCGCCACCGCCGCGTGGAACCTGGGCGGTGCGCGCCGGCCTGCAGGGTCTGCGCGGGCCGCAAACCCTTGCACACATTTCTGGTGCTGGCGCATGCGGCGGCTTGCAAGCTGGCGGCTGCAGGCGCCGATGCACAGGACGTCCTAGCACGCCTGCAAGCTAGTGGGAGGCTCCCGCTGCGTGTGACGGCAGTGCTGATGCAAGCGGCCTCCGGCTGTGCGGCGCCTTGGGGCCACATCCATCTCTGCCTGGGCACGTGTGCGCTCAGGACAGCTGGCAGCTTGGCGCTCAATCATGTGACAGGCCTGGTCCGGCAGGCAGCAGTTGCCTGCAAAGAGCGTTCAGCAGGGAATTGAATATGCATAAAGAGCAAGTGACACATTGGCGCACGGCGCAGGCCCGCCGAGCGGCGAGGGCAGCGCAGCCAAGAAGGCCGGGCCGCTCGACTCGCGCGAGAACTTCGAGGCGAACCTGCTGAAGCAGGCGCGCCTGCGTTTGGCAGGGGCGGCGTGACCCTTAGGTTTGCCTGCTTTCATGGCGCAGCACTGCAGTGCGCCACAGAGTGCGCCCCAGGCGTGCCTGGGCGCCTGCATGTGCTAGCTGAATGCCCCTGTGCGCCTGAGGCTGTGCGTTGCGTCTGATATCTGGGAGCGCACGCGCGCGCCGGCGCTGCGTGCTGCATGCGGCCCACGCCGCGCTTGCACCTGCTTCTCCATGGCTGGGCTTCCCAGCGCCTGCAGATCTGGGTGTGCTTGCACTGCTTCCGCCAGGGATCGGGCTATTTATTTACCTGAATATCTAACTTAATCCCAGCCACATTGCTTGCATGCCTGACCAGTGGCGTGTGCTCTGCAGGCGCAAGGCCTGTGGAAGCGCCTGCACGGCCAGAACCCCGACGCGGACAAGCCGGCGGAGGCGCGCGCGGGCGGCGCCAAGGACGGCCCAGGCCAGCACCGTTACACGCTGGTGCTTTCCCACAGCTGCAGACCCGCCTTTGGGTCTTGGGCTGTGATCTGCGTCTGTGGTAGTTGCGCAGCAGTGCTGTGCGCTCGCATGCGCTCCGCCAATGCATCGGTGTCGCAGCCAGCCTGTGCGCGGCCGGGCGCTGGCGGCGCCGAGCTGGGCGCCCAGCGACGCTGCACTATGAGCCTCTCACACGCCGCATCCTGCCTTTGCGCACATGCCTGGTATTCTGCCTGCTCTCCTATCTAGCACCAGGACAGAGTGTCAAGATAGGGTTACCAGGATAGGGTGAACAGAGTGTCGGGTGCCTGGGCATGCAGGACCCTTATGAGGATGAGGACGACTACGAGCTGAAGCCCTCCGAGGGCAAGGCCGACAATGGGCGGGTGCGCCCGCGCCGCGTTGTTGATTCAACAGAGGGTGTCTGCCCTGGGAGGCGTGCAAGTGGCTTAGGCAGGCCTAGGTGGACGCCACGTGCAAGCAGCTGGAGCCTGCCCAACGTTTTGAGGCCGCTGATGCTCGGGACGGCGGAGGAGCAACGCATGTGAGCCCTCATTGTGCGCGTAGTCATTGTGTGTGAAAGCACTCGTGTGCCCCACCTGTCTGCGCGCCCGGTCCTGTCACCCAGGCTCATGTGAGGACGCACGTCACAGGCAGCGCTGGACCCTCTCCCCTGAGGTGGACGGTGGGCCTGTTATGGCGCGCGCTGGACCACTAGCATGCCCAGCGATCCTGAGGCTGCAAAGGCTGGCAGTGCTGGCGCTGACAGGGGCTCGAGCTGGTATCCCAGCTGCGGACAGTGGCTGCCGGCTGTGACGCCTGGCTGCCGCGGCGCGCTGGCCTATAGGGCGGGCGCGGGCGGATAGGGTACTGACCCCACCTTTCCCTGTGCAGGCGGAGGGCATGGTGCGGCGCAAGCTGGCGAAGCTGGAGCTGGACGTGGACCGCCAGCAGGGCTGGGCGCGCGGCGGCACCAAGGGCCAGGTGCGCGCCTGGCGCAGGGTGAGGGTTTGGCGGAGCTTGTGCTGCCGGGGCCGGGCGGGCTTGCAGGGCAGCACCGTGTGGGGCGCGCACTCTGTGGGCTCGGGACCCTGCTTCACCGTGAAGGCACGCTCGCGTGAGACGCGGCCTGGAAACCTTGCTCTACAGTTCCGTGTCCAGTCGTCTGGGAGGGATGGCGCTCTACGTTCGACTCGTTGCTACAGCACGTGTGGAGCGGTGATGACAGTCCAAGCGGCGGCCCTGTGCGAGACGAGACGGCCTGCGCGCGCGCAGGCGGCGCAGGCGCAGGAGCAGGCGGCGCGGCTGCGCGCGCAGGAGGCGCAGCTGGCGGCCATGCGGCGGCAGCTGGAGGCGATGCAGGCGCGCTTTGAAAACCCTGGGCAAACCCTGGTTTGCCCCAACAATGTAACACAGGGTTTGTGTGGTTTCGTCCTCTGCATGTGCAGCGGCACCCGGAAGCAGTGTAGGCGCGGCTGCCGAGCGGTGTGACCCATGCGCCATGCCGCTCGTGATATGCAACGCTCTCTCCTTCCGTGTACACCTGCTGCATGGGTGGGACTGTGCAGTGGTGTCTTGCGTTTCCGTGCCTGAGGCGCTCCACGCGTCAGAGTGTGTGCTTTCCCCCATCCCCGTGGAATACACCTACAATGTATACTACAGAGGATGCTGACCGGGCTTCCGGCCTGGCATAGGCTGTGGGCAAGGGCACGGTGATGCAGCGCGCGCGGGACGGCCACGCGCCTGTAGAGTACATCTGCCCCATCACGCAGGCGCGCGCCCCAAGGTCCACGTCTGCCCTTGCAATGACTGCAGAGCAACAGCCGCCGGCCTTGGTGGGAGCTCGGGCTGAAGAAAGCAGCAAGCAGTGTTGTTGCGTTGCAAAGGCATTGCCTGAAATGAACGCGATAGTCGTGTTCTGGCCCTTGCAGCAGCACTGAAGAGCACATGTATAATCTTGAAGACGATCTTCATTCTGGGGTTCTTTGACGAGCGACCGCCGCCTCAAGTGATGACGGGACACTGTGTTCCAAGGCAACTGACGCGGATGGGCTGTGCTGCAGGAGGTGATGAGCGACCCTACCATAGCATCCGACGGTGAGGCCCTGTTCGCTGAGTCCATCATGGCAAGCATTGCATGCCACCAATGCAGTGACAGCCAGGTCGCGAGTCCAGTGCCCGGTTGCACGTAGTGTGGTGTGAGTGTGCATTGGCACGGCCTAGCTACATGTATAGTAGAGGTATAAATGAGGTGGAGCCGAGAGCATTGCATGGTCGTTGCTGGGCTGTATCTGGCCATGGGCCATCACCTGCTGTCCCCGTGTTCATGCCATATAACATAACGAGCACGCCCGCCATTCCTCAACCCCGAAACAGGATGTGTGCTGCTCTGCAGGCTTCACATACGAGCGGAGCGCCATCATGCAGGCATGCGCCCGGGCTCCTCCTGTGTTGAACCAGTCCTTGCCTGCAAGCTGCCACCTGCCTTGCAGCACCTAGAAAGGCTTGCTGTGTAGCTACAGGGTGTCCATGGCAGCAGGGGCTGACCCCCTGGTGGCATGCGCGCAGTGGCTGCAGCTGGGCCACGCGACGTCGCCGATGACCAACCAGCCAATGCCTCACCCGACGCTCACGCCCAACCGCGCGCTCAAGTCTGCTATCATGCAGTGGAAGGGCCGCTGATGCGCCGCCCGGCAGCCTGGCTGTGTGGCGGTCGGAGGTTCAAAGAGCGACCACGTGCTAAAGAGAGTGATTTTGTGTTGGAGAGCTGTTTCTTACATACATAATGGAGAGGTCTGGGGCGGCGTTTGTGCTCAACAGCATCAAGTAGGAAAAGAACTCTTTTCCGTTGGAAAGGGTATGCTAGCTTAATATAGACGTGTGTGATGGGTCTTTCTTGCATTGGCCAGCCTGAAGCTCGCTGGCGTGCTTCAGGCTGAGGGGAAAGCACAGTGTTTCACCTTTGCTGACGAACTAGCACGCTGCTCGATTCAGCTCGTTTTCCAAAGAAGTAGAAGCAAGTGGGTTGGAGCTGCATAATTGTGGTTGGCAGCTGTAAACACCAGCAGCAGCGGAGCGAGAGAGTATCAGTTGTCTTGCACTCCTGTTCACAAGCACAATCATATTCATGCCTTTGCCGGCAATGGACTCTGAAAGAATTACTTCTAGAGGCGTGTCAGCTGAACAGCGGACCAGATGTTGCGTGCGCTGCACACCTGCACCTAATGACCATACAACGTCTAAGCAGTTTTGCACAAAAGCTAGACAGCTATGTAGCGCCCGCATAACCTCACTGGCAGGGCAGACATGACCTATTGGCACGCATGCGCATGCCCCTCAGCGCACAACGTGCATGCGTGCTGCATGGGAGACAGCATGGTGGAAATGACATGGGCATGCAACGCAGGCACGTACTCTAACAAGCCTCAACTTGCTGAGGTTGGTTGACCAAAGTGCATCAAGTTAGCGCGAAGTGAAAACACACAGCACGGCGGCAGCACACAGCAAGGCGGGAGTCTTGATGGGAGGCCCAGGAGAAAAATCAAGTTCATGCCAAGTGAAAATACACAGCAAGACGGGAACACACAGCAAGGCAGGGGCACACAGCAAGGCGGGGAACTCGAGCGCAGGAAGAACAAAGTCTTCCTGTGTCACACGAGGGCCCTTGCTCAGGCACTAGCTACGCAAAGCACTGTGAGGTGCAGCCTCACTTCTAAGCAAATGCAGAAATTCATGCAATATCCAGACAGCTTGAGGACGATCTGCATGCCATGAGCGCAGGCGTGAAATGTGCAGTCCACCTGCTCAACACAGACACTACCTGCCCCTCTTCCAGCCCTTCAGGAGCCTGCTGAGCGGCCGGAAGCCCTTGCGCTGGACGACAGGCGCGCCGGTCAGGTACGACACGGGCTCGCAGTCCGCGCAGTACGTGTCAAAGATCTCCGCCTCGCGCAGAGCCGCAACGCTGTCTGCTTGCAGCACGGCGAAGGCGACGTCGCGCACGTGGCGGTCCGCTTTCACCTGCACGGTGCAGCGCTGTTGTGCCACCTGTCTTGTGAAGGATCTGAGTGACCTGGGGTACCAGGGCACAGGCTGCGAGCCTGCGCGCACCGCCGCCTCAGAGTCTGTCGCCAGCTTCTCGCTCCAGCCGCGCACCTCCATAATCACGGCAGGGACCTTGCCTGTAAACCTTTCAGCTTGTCTCAGCGCCCTGCTGCAAGCTGCTTTTTTAACACTCATCTGGATGCTGCAGGAGACTTTAAGCCCTCAACGCGCTGTACAGCGTCACTGTCTGCAGTGGCAGCACCAACTGGTAAAAGACTAGCGATGCGCAACCTCGGTCATACTTCTTCTTCTCGCGGTCAATGATGGCCGGGTCCTCGTCATTCATCTGCGCTCCAAAGCCGCTGGCTGAGAGTGAAATCGCGTGAAACTGAGCCAGGAACTGCGCGCAGCGCCCAGACGGGCACGTCCCGAGCGCAACATGGGCACGGAAGCGATTTAGTACACTGGGGTTTTGTCATACAAAGATGACCAATGTTGTCAGAATCAATCCGTGTACACCACAAACCTCTGCAAATTTCGAGCCTTTTCGCAAGGTGCAGTTTCCCACCCTACCCTAGCTCACCTCGACGCATCCGCGGGCAGCGCCAGGAGCTGCAACCACGGGAACGATCGAGATATGCCTGCAAAGGCATACCGCTTGTCCATTTCTGTACTTGTATGAGAGCTTGGCACCCGCGCCCTGCGTGTTTGTGTTGTCACGCGTGTCATCAGACAAGACAGCATATTATACTGTGCACCCCAAGCAGGCTGAGGAGCGTCCAACGTTTGTAACCCAATCGCGGAAAGTCATGCATTTGCCCAAAAAAAAAGGGCAACGCCATGCAGGTCTTCTTGCCATATGAACAGGGGACCGTGCAGCGGGCCAAGTCTGCTGCTGAGGCGTGGGCCACGCTAAAAAGCGTGTATGCTGCGCAGAGCACTGCGCGGCAGATGCAGCTCAAACAGGAGATGAACCTGCTGGTCAAGGGCCCCGGGGAGACACTGAAGGACATCACGCGCGCGACAGACCTGCGCGACCAGCTGCTGTCGGCCGGCTATGAAGTTCGCGAGGTTGAGGTGGTGTTGTCTGTGCTCAATGGGCTGCCAGAGAACTACGCTTTGATCAGGACTGTGCTCGAGCAGAAGCAGGATTTGCGCCTGTGCTCGAGCAGAAGCAGGATCTGCGCCTGCTCGAGCACAGTCCTGATCATTGCGTAGTTCTCTGGCAGCCCATTGCGCACAGACAACACCACCTCAACCTCGCGAACTTCATAGCCGGCCGACAGCAGCTGGTCGCGCAGGTCTGTCGCGCGCGTGATGTACTCCCCGGGGCCCTTAAACGCCTTGATAGAAAAGAGGACCCTACTTTCGCTTTGCAAGTTGCAAAGCGCTCCAGGCCGACAGCAGCTGGTCGCGCAGGTCTGTCGCGCGCGTGATGTACTCCCCGGGGCCCTTAAACGCCTTGATAAAAAAGAGGACCCTACTTTCGCTTTGCAAGTTGCAAAGCGCTTCATGGAGCGCAGGCTGTATGTGTGCTATATGTGTGCTATACTCTGCAGATCTAGCTAGGAAGCAAGGAGCACGCAAGCCCTGCGCAAGCCCATGAGTGATGGTTTCCGCCCTGCACGGCGTCCTGCTTGAGTGGTGCGCCGCGTGACACTTGAGCATTTATTGTTCCAAGGCTTCATGCTGCTCCCTATAGTGCAAGGAATCTTCTGTCCAACCAGCACTAGTGTGCGTGGCTGCGGAGCAGATATAACACACCGCTTGCGGCGGCGCCCCGCAGCGATGAGCCGACGCGCGAGTTCATCGTGAGCCTGAACGAGGCCAAGCCGACTGCTGAGAAGTTCATCATCTACGACCTGGACGACACGCGCCTGTTCGTGCAGCCGACGGTGGTGGAGTGGCTAGAGCAGCGCCTCAAGGAGTTTGGCGAGGAGAACACCTACCAGCCTCCGGCCAAGAGCTGAGCAAGCGCCGGCAGGCGCGCACACGACATAGCACACCTGAGATATTGCTGGCAGTAAGGTGACAAGTGCGACCAGCTTGCCGCGCCTGGAAGTCGTCATGAGTCTGTCTGCCTTCGCGCGAGGCTCGCCACACCGCACTCCCTGCGGCAGGCGGCAAGGGACGAGCAGAGATGGCGAGCACCGCAGACCGAGAAGCAGAGCAGCACGATGACGGCCGCGTCCACTCCCATAGCAACGGCCAAGCTGAGTCGCCTGTGAGGATGGAGACCGCCAGCGAAAGCGGTGGCGCGGCAGAGTTGGGTTCTGCCGGCCAGCGCCAGAGCGCCGGCAGCGGCCACGCGGAGCTGCCCCAGAGCAGCGCGCCCGCCGGCGAGGCCGCCGGCGGCGGCCCGGCCGAGCGCCGCGGCGGGCCCGAGGACGCGGGCGCCGCGCTGGCGGCGTTCCGCGCGGCGCAGGAGCGGCGCGCGCGGCAGCACGCCGCGTTCGGCGCCGGCTTTCAGCGCTACCTGCGCACGCGCGACGAGGCGGCGTTCCGGTGCGGCGGGCGCGGCGTCGGGGGCGCACGCGCCGCCCCGCACTGGCGCGGCCGATCGGGTGCTGCCCTGTGTGGCCTGGAGCTGGCAAGGCGATGAGTGCGCCGGCGGTGAGGCAGAGCAGACAGGTGAGGACCGCAGGGAAGCGGCCAAAGTACCGAGGCCGGGTGCAGCGTGGCAGGCAGCTGATGGCGGAGACGACGGCCGAGTTCCAGGCAGTCAACGGCGTCGTGCGCGGCCTGGAGGCCGGCCTGGCGGGGCGCCTGCGCCGGCCGGACCTGGCGGCGCTGCTGCGCGCCAGCCAGGACGGCGAGCGCGACGTGCTCCGCTTCACGCTTGTGCTGCAGGCGTGCAGCGCGCCTGGCGGGTCCTAGTCGTGGCCCGGCGCCGCTGTGCCGAGTCGCCTACGCGGCCGGCGCTCAGCGCGTGCGTGCGTGGGCTCTGCGGGCCAGCGGCCTCGCCGTGCACAGCGCTGGCGCGTGGCTGCCTGCTCAGCACCCAATGCATCAGCATGCAGGCGCAGGCCTGCCGCTCTGTGGCAGCACATCTAGCCTTGTGCCATTTTGTTTTAGTCTCCATCTCTGTGGCAGTGAGGCTGTCTGCCCAGCTTTCACCCCCTACCCTAATCCTATCACTGTGGCAGTGATGTCCCGTGCCAAAACCAGCGCAGGCGCTGAAGAAGGCGTCCGCTGACGGCGGCTTCAGCTGGCAGCGGCCCGAGCCGCTCGGGCACGCGCTCGCGGGCGCGCCAGCCAGCGGTGCGCTCCGCGCCGGGCTTAGCTCGTGCCGCACCGCCTCTGGGTGTGTGCGCTGCGCGCGCCATGCGCTCTGTGCTTGCGCGGTGAGTGGCGGTGGCGCGCGAAGGTACCACCGGGCCCAGGCTGTTGGGGTCCTCGTTTGCTTGCCAGCTTCTCTGCTAGTGTAGGGCCGGGTAAGGGCGGGGTAGGCAACCCTGTCCTGGCACCATGCTGTGCAGAGTGTGCCGCGGTGCACATGCGGAGCACCCAGGGCGCAGCGTCAAGGCGTGCGAGCCGCGCCGCGTGTGACCTGCACTTCTGTGGCGCTCTTCCCAAGTCACCGGGGTCACGCATGCGCAGAGGAAGTCGAGGGCTTGGACCCTGGCGACGCGGCCGCCGGCGCGCCGCGGTGCTGCGCGCGCGCGCCCGAGCCGACGCAGGCGGAGTATCAGGCGGCGGTCGCTGAGGCCACGCAGGCGCGCCTGCTTAACACTGTTATTCAGTGCTCCTGTAGGGACTGGGTGGCAGCGGTCAGACAATGCTGGTGCAGTGCTTGGGCTTGGCCGCGGCGAGGGGCTGCCTGCTGCGGGCCGCCAGGCCCTGGAGGCGGCCGCGGCGGCTGTGGCTGAGGCTGCGGAGGAGCTGCGCTATGAAGCGGCGGACCTGGGAGGGGAGGGGTAGCCAGGCACGCGGCTCGCCGGCCGCTTGCCGGGCGGTGTGCCCGGTGTGCGCTGCCAGCGGCAGCAGAGCGTGCAATGATGCTGTGCAGGAGTGGCGACCGGTGTAACTGGGCATATCCCCTCTCGTCACCGCACTCCCCTGACAGCATGCCAGCCAGGAGAGCGTGCATGCTTGTGCTAGCGTGCATCCTTACAGCCAGACGTACCAGCTTTCATCTGAACACATTTTCTTCTGAACACGTTTTCTTCTGAACACGCGCGCTTCCACCATGCACCACTCTCTCCCCTCAGTCGATCACGCTCGCTCACTCCCGCGCTCCCACGCGCCTCCCACCGCTAGGCAGGTGCATTCGGCTGCGCTACAGGCCGGCTGCGCCCCCGGCAACTGGAGACCGCGGCGGCGCGGCTGCCAGGGCCATGCGCGCGACAAACAGGAACTCCAGCACGTACTCCGCAATCACCAGCACGTGCATCACCTAGGCCGCCGCAGAGCACAAGCGTCAGGGTAGGGTTTCTCATGGCATGCTTACATAAAAGCACATCAACTCAACGGGTAGGTTGTAACCTTGCACACAAGCGCCAGAAAAGTGCGCCGCCTCCACGAGCACACACAGGCGCGCCAAAAGCACGAGGGCATGGGCACATGCATGGTCAGCTCACTTTGTGTCACGCGTCTTATAGAGGCCGGGCGGTGCAAGTTCGCGGAAGGCGGCGCGCCGCCGGGCCGCGCGCCTGGTGGCTCTGCCCGACCAGGTCGTAGCGGCCGGGGTGCCAGCGCTCGGGCACGTGCTGCGAGGTCACGTACGCGCTCAGGCCCAGGCAGGCGGCCACGCCGGCCAGCGCATCGCCGGCCGCGCCCACGCCGCCCGCCGCCGCCTCGCGCGCCGCCTGCCATGCCAGCGGCGCGGTGTAGCCTGCGCACGGCGCGCCCCGGGCGCCGAGCTGTGATACGGCGTATGGTTTGGATTAAGCAACGACTGCGGGCGTAACCGCTCTGGCTCGAGCTCGCATTGCACGCTGCAAGGTGCGGGGGCGCAGAGCGTGGGCCCACATGCAGCAGACAGGGCTGGCCTGGGCGACCGCACGCCTCGGCGCAGGCAGCGGCGTCACAGTCACGCAGGCGCGCGGCCTGCAGAGCGCTGCGCAGCCTAGGATGGCGCAGCGCCTGGCCAGCACATCGCTGCTTGCAGCGGCGTGGCGCGGACGCAGGCAGATGGGCGCGCCTAAAATGATGCAGCCGACATCCCAGACGAGCTGCCGGCGCGGGATCTCGCGCACGCGCCGGTACACGACGGCGGACGCGACGCAGTAGATGTAGTCCAGCGCGAGCGCGAGCAGGTAGCTCGCAAACAGCAGCGGCTGCCCTTCGAACACAAACCAGGCCATCGCCGCGCCGCGCGGCACTGCGCGCCGCGCTGGGGCTCAGCTGCGTCGGAGCTCACTGGCGCGCGCGAGGCCGGCGAGCACCATGCGGTGCCCAAGCGCCCACTGCATGCCACCCAGGGCTGCCCGCAGGGTGCAGAGCGCCAGGCGCTGGCAAGCGGCCACGCAGCCAGCCAAACTGGCACATGCAAGGCCGGGCGACCACCGCGCGCCGCCGAGCTCCCCGCTAGGTGCCACCCAGGGCTGCCCGCAGAGGGCAGAGCGCCCAGGCGCTAGCGGGCAGTCCGGACACGCCGGCACAATGCTCACAGTTTGCGGCGCCACGGGCCAGGCCGGGAGCGGCGGCGGGCCCCGCGCCGGCGCAGGTGAAGATGAGGACCACGTCCAGCATGCGCCAGAACGCGCGCGCGGCGTCCGACACGCCGATGAAGCACGAGCACGCGATGGACGCGGGGTTGTGCAGCAGCGCCGAGAGGTAGAAGAGCGTGAAGGGCGCGGCGCCGTGCGGCAGGCGCGCCCTGCGCCACTTCCCGCTCAGCCAGTTGTTTCGTGCAGGGACACTTTAAAAAAGGTGTGGAGGGCAGTACGCCAGACACAGGCCACACTTGGCACGCGGGGCGAGGGGCAGCGGACTGTATAGCTGCAGAGCCTGCTGGCAGTTTGCGAGGAGTGCCAGAGCTGCACGGGGGTTGCGTGGCTGCTGCTGATGCACTGGCTGAGTGTGACGGGCAAGACCTCTGCGACAGGCTTTTGTTCAGGCGTGTCGTTGTCTGGGGTTGCAATGTGCGGCAGGCGGCGCTGACAGCTCAAGCTTGGCAGGCGGCGCAGTGCGGCAGGGCAGCACAAGCGTGCCAGCCTGCGGACCGGGGAATCCCAGGGACGCGGCGGGCAGTGAGCAGGAGGCCGCACATGCTGTAGGCGTACAGGCATGTGATGAAGAGCAGGCCGCTGAGAGTTGTCCAGGCATTGAGCGTCTCGTTGTTGAGCTCAAACAGCGTGCGCTGCGCCGCCTCCGCGTACGAGCCACCTGCGGCCGTAAGGCAGCTCTCGCTGCATCTTGTTTCTTAGACCAGGGAAAGGAACACCTGCATGCTGTTGAGCCGCAGCAAGAGCTTGCGCTGCTCACCCACAAGGTACCCGGTGAGGATGAAGTCTCGCCGAACGTACGCAGGCGCCTGGGCCCTGTCCAACAGGCGCGCCCGCTCCGTGGTCGCGATCACGGCCGTACGCCCCAGTCCATGCGCTGCATGACCCAGTGTGGCGCTCGTCCAAGGGCTTGGGAGTTCAGATCGTGTTGCTTTCGCTGTTAAGATGTTCTCTGACAGCACTGTGAGGCGAGTGAGATTTTCCCCATCAGCCCGCTTAAACAGGCCCGCCTGGACGAGCCTGTTCTTCGCCAGCTGGGATGGTCCATCGGAGCAATTCCAAGACGCGTAGTTTTCACGCTTGGTGGCTACTACACTTCAACGTTGTATTGAAATAAGCTACCGTCCCCTTTCAGCTGTTTGCACGCGGCGACCAACGCACCAGGCGCTCCTCATCGCTGAAGCTGCCCTGCCCAGCATGAGCGAACAGGCTGCGCCTGTTGGCGAGGTGCCTGCCAACGCCAACGCAGGCAAGCTGTGCTCTTCACTTGCATGTTATACATCACCCGGGTCGTCCGCGCGCTGTCGTTTCACCCTATAGCTCTGCGCGAGCACACACGCGTTCATCGACAGATGCAGAGTGCGTAGGCATGCAGAGCAAGCAGGCTGGCGAGGCTGCTCCAAACCGGCTATCACAGTGCTTCAGCCGGGGCTACTCTTGAAGAGGTGTTGCTGGCCGTGGCGCGCAGAGTGCGTGGGCACGCAGAGCGAGCAGGCCGGCAAGGCGGCCGCGTGCGCGGGCTGCCCCAACCAGGCCGCCTGCGCGACCGCGCCCAAGGGCGCCGACCCGGACCTGGCGGCGATCTCAGAGCGCCTGGCCGGCGTGCGCCACAAGGTGCTGGTGCTGTCCGGCAAGGGCGGCGTCGGCAAGAGCACGCTGTCCACACAGCTCGCGTTCGCGCTGGCGGCCGCCGGCAAGTAGGCGCGCGCCTTCGGCTTGCGTACA
>JAABUO010004606.1_pt1 | contig 16235 bp, 19 predicted proteins | sample 5559291 | NCBI WGS metagenome assembly JAABUO01 (sample SAMN10711878, study PRJNA513372) | rock metagenome | isolation source: Antarctica rocks | place: Antarctica: Victoria Land, Finger Mt sud
CAGGAGATACGTACTCAGCTGCTGAGGGCCGGTGATGGGCAATAAATATTTCTCCATCACAGACGTCCACGTCTGCGAAGGTCTGGTTGACTTGGACGAGGTCGTCATCACTGATCGTTAGGTACTGTTCTTGGTAAACGTCGATGTTATTGGGACAATCAGGTCCAAGTAGTTGCCGAACGGTGTCTTTGACTTTGTCCTGCCGTTGGACTACATAGCTTCCCTTTCCGTGCAGCGACTGATTATGGTGGTTGAATACTTTCAAGAAGATGTAAGCCTCTTTCTCGTCTTCCTCGGGGCTTTCAGCATTTGGCGGCATAGTCGCTGATGCATCACTGGTATCCGGTGCCGCTGATTCTGGTGCTCCATCCATCACAACGTCCTCATTTTCTGGTGCCCCGTTCGTGACTTGGGAGCTATTCCTAGGTTCCTCAATGATCACTGCTCCGCCGGCTTCAACCCCAGGAGTTTGGACTTCGCTAACTTGGGCGCCATCTGAAGAGCTTGGGTCAACGTGCATACTAGTCGTATCGACAGGCTCTATACATTGTTTTTTGTTGAAGTCTGTTGAGCCATCATCTACCAGCTTAGGCAATTCGTGTAGCCACAGATGGCATCCTCCCACGTTACGTCCGAATTCGTCGAGTTTCAAACCTGCCCATTGCTCACTGTTTGGCGGTAGAAACATAGGCGAACCTCTTGTATATTGGGTGCCAAAATCTAGAGCCCAAAGCCTAAATTGTTCCAGCTTTTCTGCTTTAATTTCTCCTACTGAATGGTCAAAGACGTGTTTTCTGAGCTCACCAACAGTTGTTGTGGCGGGCACCTCCAGCTCGATTGCTTCACGTCCTGGCCAGCATCCGGCATCCATAAACCCGCGGCCTGAGTAATCTATAAATGAAGTGGACGGGTATACATGTACCGAGAGGGCCTTTTCACTCCTCTGCGTTTCAACTGCTGTCTTTCCTTGATCTGCTTCAGATCTTGAAGATTCGCTAATTGTACTGTTCACATTTTCATCCAGATCAGAGTCTTTTGAGAGCACCGGCGGTGTAAGAAGAATTTTTGACGGTGAGTCTGTGCGCTCGTACAAGACAACGTAAGCCACCGCTGCATTGCCGGTGGCTTGATTTCCAATGCCTTCGTGCGATGTGATGGCTTGCTCCCTTGTTAAAAACGTGACACTCTTTTCTTCATTTTCCCCGGCATATTTCACCCAGCGTGCGCCTTCTTTCTGCGGTCGTCGAATAATAGCTGAGTAGTTTTTGGATTCCAAATTACCAGAATGGACAATCATGCATCGAAGGGTATATTCAGCTTTCTGATCCGAAGCATTGAGGTTGACCACGAGTGTCTCGTTGATCTTGATTTGATGCGTCAGCTTTTTCCATTGCCGAAGCTCTTTGTTGTAGCTCTGACGATGAAGCTCTAACTGTATAACCGGTGGAAGGTTTGCCAAATTTGGCGGTTCCGCCTCAGTCACTTCCCAGCCCCTGAAGGTATATGACTCCCCAGTAATGGCCAAATCAAAAGCTTCCTGGACATTGTGCGGCTCTGGTGCACGAAGTGGCTGATCTGGTTTGTCAGGAATAGAGTCACTATTTATGGGCTGCTCGTCTCTCCACGGGTCTGGCTGTTTCAGCATCAAAACGTTTCGGAATAGATCTCGCGCGTCTGCAACATTCACAATCTCGGACGCTTCGTAGTTAAGGATCCGCCGCATAATCTCCCAAATTGCCACAACATCCATCTTCGGATCTAGTTCGGCACCATACCAATCCATAGCTCTGATCACGCCATCCAGTGATGTTTCAGGTTCACGAGGGTTTGTTCCATCAAAATAACCGGAAACAACGAGCTGCAACGCAAGAAACAAGGGGCGCGGTCGAGATTTAGGTTCTTTAATTGAATCTGGAATATGCATATTAAGTATCAGATCGGCAACGGTTCCTAAGTTTAGCCAAGCTGAAATAGCAGATATGACGGCGCTTGAATATAATGTCCCCGTGGTAAACTGTCTGAGCCCCGTCCTGGCCAGACTATCCCACCTACTCGTGTCTTTTGGCGCATGCCACCACAAAGCCTTCGTATCATCCTCGACAATACGGATGTAGGCTGTAAATACAAGTGTGTCATTACGAAGAAGGGCTTGTCGTTGGCAGTGTTGCCGCTTGTGAATCTCATCCCACGGTCCATGAAATCTAATCCAACCAAAGTCGGGATGCTCATCGTAAAAATGATGACTGCTTGTTTGACTCGCATGAACTCGAGGCTCTTCGGGGTTATAGACAACACAACCGACCTGAGCAGCTACTTCCCAATGGTACTCGGCCTCTGGCACATGTTCCTTGGGCGTATCTCCTACTGGCAAGGCCGCGTTTATTGGTGGATGTACCTCTAGAGCATCAGAAGATAGAGGAACCCCCCAAACAATGATATTTGTACTCGATTCTGGAAGTCCAGTGCTTAATGAACGCTCTTCGGTAGCCTGTGCAGTCGATGATGCGTGGTCGTTCGTTTTCTCTTGATCAGGAATCTGTGTGTCCGTCTCTTCGATCGTTACCTCTTCGCGAGGCTTAGTGGAGCATTCAATGAAGACACTCATATACTGTGTGCCCTCATCACCTCGCGGAAAGTACTTGATATTCCAATAGTAGCCGCCGATCAAGACAGATGGTGATCTCATTACTGTCTTCCTATTAGGCTTTTCCAGGGTACCGTTCACGCCTTTTACAGTCCACGTGATACGTCCTGATATGCTAGGAATGTATTCCGGATCATCAAGCGGTTCGTAGGTTAAGCGCTCCCAATGATCATCTGTCAGAAAGTTAGCCTCGTCAATTTCCGACCTGCGACCAAAGCTGCGGGAAGTTACGCACGGTCAAGGGCATTGACCTCAACCCCTTTTGCATGTATTTCTTCCAGCTCCTTCTCGTCTGGGCTGGAATCGTCTTCTTTCAGATTTGCCCAGTATGGAACATCTTCTTCGTCTGAGTCCTCCTCTTGACTGTCATCCTCATTGGTCCTTGCCGCGGCTGCGTGTACATCTGCGTCAGAACCAGGAGCAAGTCGGCTAGTTATATCTGTAGGGTCGGCGCCATCTGGAGGCAAAGGTGGTGGAGTTGAGGTGCGAGCCAAGGCAGGAGCAGGGTCGATTATTCGAGCAACAACATCCGGTAATGTTAGATCATCGGCGTCAGAATCTATGGTGCTGCCATTTGAGGAAATTCGGACAAGGTTTGGATTGCCGGTTATTGAAGCATCTGCGGTCGAGGTCACATCACCAGTTGCAATCCCTTCCCCTGTTGTAAGTTATCAATCAAACCTGCCCATTGGGCAATCGACAAGTCGTAGGCAACTCACCGGTTACAGGAGGAGCTTCAGGCGTAACACTGTCAGGTCTTGTATCCATGATCTCCCCATCTTCTGGTGGTTCGATCTCCATCAGGATGGAATCAGCAGCACCCCCTGGCGGTTCTCGAACCCCTCCCTCTGAGCTTGCATGGTCAGTATGCATATCTGTCTCCATTCTGTCGTGATTCTGTCCGTCTTCTAAAGGGAAAGGCTGCATAGCAGGGGCGTCTAAGCCGGGCGGTGTTGCAGAGGTGGATTGGCTCATCGAGGATGTACTTCGATTGCTGTTTGATGATGAGCGCAAAGTATGACTGACGGCTGTCTCGAACACGAGGTGGGGAGAAAGTGGTGTAGAGGCTTCGGGTGTGGAGTAATGGACGTGTCTGCGTTGCTGTGCAGGAGGAGAGGACTGTTCTGTGTTTAAGTGTAAGGCGTTATAAGAGCGGTGTTGGGTTTCGGAGCCCCCTATGGGCGAAGGAACAGCTATATTCATGGTGAAGTGAAAAGAATGAATCAGTGTGGAAGAGAGAGGAAGTATGTGATGAGCGGAATGGCGATGAATTCACGGTAAACCCAATCTGAAGATGAGACGGATAGAATATTTGCTACCCTAAGGCATCCAATCACGTAGTTCGTCTTTGGCGGTAGGCAGCACACGCAAGGCGTGAGTCAGAAAAATCAGCCTTGGAGTATAACACTGATGGCGAGCATGTGAAAGTATCCAGAGCCCATAGATGATATCCCGGGATTTCAAGGATGATTGATGATGTGGTATGGCGAGAGGGTTTCCAATTTCCTTCTCAACATTTTGGTTTGGAAACACGATATGTTCAAAATGAGGCTGTGAGGCTCACCGCCAATACGTTAGTTAACAGCTGCATGAAGTCGGAGGGAGGCAAGCAGGTCTTGCAGGGATCAGATCGGAGAGCTACGAAGTGCGGAGGTTACGGAGGTACGGAGACACTACCCCACTTTAGGTCCACTGATCACGATAACACTAAGATAACAACCACCTCCTCTCGCTTCAGTATCATCCCCCCTTTAGATGTACAGATATCAGAAAGGTACTACTTCATTAATTGTTGAAAAGCCGATTTCGAATTTGCATAGCTACTTCAATCATCTACAACAACACCTTAGTTAGGACGTATGTTCTTGTTCATACCGTAGTAGAGATATGGGGTAACGTAGCTCGGGCCAATGACCTCGACTCTTTCTTCGATCCCAACCGCTTGTCGTGTATTTCATGGGACTTTGCTCCCACAGTTCCGTATCGTTTCGGAGATGCCCTCGACTTTCATGTCTTTCAACTTCTGTGCTTTGATGAAAGCCGGGATACTTCTTGATTTGATACAGCTCGGCTATCTTGGTCGGTGTTGTCGGTACGTCGACGAGTCACGGTCGAAGTCGTGGCTTTGGTGCCTCTGGTGCCTCTGCCAACAAGCGCGCTTTGACCGCAAAGACGGTATTTCAATAATATCTCCTAGTCCTAGATTTCTCAAGACGACTTATTCCGGATCCAAACTGGCAAAAGTAGCAGCAACAATGAGCGGGAACACGACGGTGGCTTCGGCGTACACCTGAGTGATCAGCTTGGTAATCAAGCATATGATCAGTTCAACGCATACCTTGACGCTGGCCGCATCAGCTTTGATCTTGCCCCAGCTCACTGCCTCGTCTGGCCTAGCCCCAGCATCACTTCCATCGAATTCTTGCGCTGTGTTAATGTAGACTGCGCTGTCTGCTCCATTACGCATGAGGCAAGCGTTCGCTATGTGGTGCTTGACAAGGCCCCCTCCAAGGATGATCATATCAGCTCGTTTCGCATGTATGGAAATGTCGTTGAGTCTTCGGATGTCTCGAGTTATGCTGATATCCAATATCTTAGGAGAAGACTTGAAGGTGTGGAAATAAAGCATATCTCCAAAACTACCGTCCGTCAATGCCGGACAAAAGATGGGAATGTCATTTTTATATGCCCAATAGCAGACTGATGCTTTGTTGTTAATCTCTTTGCCTAGACGGTGGATAACTTTACTCGGGGTCCAAACTAATGGCTCTTCGTCATGCTTGGTGTGGTCTTGTTCCGCGAGCATCTGATCAAGGATTGGCACGACCCAGTCCTCGAAGGCGCAATAGTTGCTGTTGGGTACGATTAGATTTCCAATGCGGTTCATCCCTTTTTCACGCAAGCCCGCTCCCAAAGTAGAGAACGAGCCAAGATACGTCGGTCCTAAACATTTAATTAAATCCTCTTCTATACCGCCAGCCGTAGTAACAATGGCAGAGACATGTTTATGCTGCACAAGGTAGCGTATGGTTTCGCGAAGGCCGGAAGAGATTAGATTCGATGTGTAGCCAAGAAATATTGTTGTTCTGTCTTGAGTTTTAGGGTCCCTCCATGCCCTCTAGTATCCAATTAATCTTCAATATCTCCCAATTTTGACGGAACAGAGACATCTCCTACCATATCATTGATGATCTGAACAGCGTTCGACACAGCACTTGCTTGGAACCCCATAGTGGCCATTGCAGCAACTAATTCCCGGACCGTAATGTTTCGATCTCTAAATTTATCAAATTCGATACCTTTGACCTCTTGTGCCCCATCTGGGACCGGGTCTGAAGGCTTGAGGACCGCATCAGTGACATTACTGGGCGCTCCGTCACGAGATCCTATCCCATTTGCTTCTTGAGCCATTGGTCAGTGCTTCACCAGAGCCAATCGGCCTCAGCAGCGCTACCAGATGATACAAAAATACTGTGATATTTCAACCAAGCTCAGCTTTCCACCCTAATCGCTGTATGTGATTGAACTAATAGTGCTTGGTCGAGCACCTCGTTATGGAAGAAAATATTTCGAGCAATTTCGGAAACACTGTGGGTTGCTTTGCCACGAAAAGTCTTCGAATGTAGCCTACGCTTATCGTTCGAGTCAAACAATGAATAATGTTGAGAGCGCGAAAAACCGTACAATATCCGTCAGTTCCGTATTTCATACAGACGCACAGAATTCATGAGACACTTCCTTTTTCATCAAGATTAATCGCAGGACTGTCCTGTCCACAAGCATTACCCACCGACAAATGGAAAGGCTTAATCATGCCAAAATGGGTTTAGTGTCTCGTCACTCTGTGTACCTGACATGGGTGCCCTGTACGTCATGAAAAGATGTTGGCGCCATCAAACTCTAAATCTCTATCCAATCAGCGGCTGATCTACGACGGGAGCCGCTTGTTTCGTACACGCCCTCGAATTCGATCAGCCAAGAACCTCTTCGTCTTGACTCTTCAGCTCTGCTCACTTGATGCTCAACAATCATTCCAACGAAATACAACCTTCCTAACTGTAGTATCATTTGTTGTCCATAAGAACAACAAATTCTTCGTTTTACATTAGGCTTTGGAACCCATTGGTGTACCAACGTCGAGGCATACTTATTGACCATCTTTTAGCCTCGTGTGTACTTTACCCAGCTTTCATCGATCAACACTATAGCTTGATGCATGCGTTGTGACTGTATACTCAACGATTAACCTGAAGGTACCACGCTTTCGAATCGTCGAGCCTGGATAACGATTGTCACGATCACATGAAGAACTGCCTCACGCCCGGGGCTTGACCATGTCCTATGTCTTCACGTATCCCCGCTTCCAGTGTAAACGACTCTCGGTATACACCGAGAGACCGATCACCGCAAAGGTTTGATAGGCGCTCCTCAGCACCGTACACTGGCGGGACTTTGGCTGCACGAATCTCTGAACCTGGCTATCGGCCAACTGATTCTCACGGCTACTCAGGTCCGGGCCGAGATCTTCCCCGGGAACCACCAAGAGGCCCCAAGGCTCTGCTAGATGGTCCAAGGGGAGGCGGATTGTATCCACGAGGTCGAGGCTTTGCAGGACGCGGTGAGGTCCGCGACCGGGACTATCGCGATGCGAGAGATGCACCTGGTTTGGGGAGAGGAAGGGAACGGGACTGGGGCCCAAGAGACGCTTTTGACAATAGAGAGCGAAGACCTTCGCCGAGTGGCCGCAACCGTTCCAGATCGCCTGTGCCTCGAGACCCGAGGGATCCACGAGACATCTTGTCAAGAGATATAGACCAGAGTCGGGTGAGAAGAGGCTCTAGGGATAGACCGCCATCAGCAGGATCCTCAATCTCGGATGTTCAGCCATCCACTTACCGTGGCCGAGGAGGATATCGCGGACGAGTCAGAGGAGATCGGGATTATAATAGAAGAGGTAGAGGAGGCTTTCATGAAGAGCGAGAAGGGTTTCGCCTTAGAAGCCGCTCACGTGACCGTGCATGGGATCGGAATCGAGACCGGGATCAGGAAATGATCAGACGGGATGAGGACACAAGGAAGGACTGGGAGACTCGAGAACGCGATTCTGATCGCTATGGAAAGGACCAACCTCCGTACCGTTCAGAATCAAGGAATCCTACAAGCACCCAAATAAGTCCACTGACTCCCCATCCTCCCTCAACAGTCTCATCATACCAAGTCAATGTGGAGCGCTTCGCGCGCAACTCTCGTGCTTTTAGTGCGGAATCCCACAGACGAACATCAGAGGTAATTGGAGATGCGGATTCCCTGACAGTTTCCCGGGACATAGAAAGAGCAGATCCGGCCCACACTCGCCCTAGCAGAGATCGTCCGGGACCGGGCACAGTATCACCTCCACCACAAGCACCTCAAGTTCCCGCTTTTGGTTCGATCGCATATCGAACTTCATCTACTGATCAAAATCTAGCAGCAAACCGGAACGAAATGAAAAGCGAGGTCCAGCCAGTATATGGCTCGCAGAATGCCTCTAAAGACCTACTTACTGGACCAAAGGTTGAGATCTTGGCCAATGCGCCAACAGGACCAAAAGCCGAGCAAAAGGTGGAAAGATCGCCAATCGCCGATAGCGTAGGCCTTGGTCGTCGGGTTTTTGACAACGAGAGGGCTAGTTACGGGGCTGCAAATTCTACAGCTACGACTCTGAGTCCTGCTCCTGCAGCAATCGATAGCCAAAATCAGTCAATTGTAGCTCCAGCCGCTAGGCAATCCCGTGAGGTTTCTACCGCCCATGTCAATAGGAGGGTGGGGCCTAGTTCAGAGTCACAGCATGCGCTTGACTCGGGTACTGCACAGTCGATACATGCATTTGGTAGCAAAGTTGTCGAGGGCGATGACCGCCCAAGCAACACAAGTTCAAACCTCAGCCCTACCACCACGATTAAGCAAACCCTCCAAGAAAGTCAAAATCAGGCTTCTCTTACAAAGATTCCCACTGGACCGAGGGCTGAGCGTAGTAACCCCTCGAGTAGACAAATAGCGGCTCCTCCAATCCGAGTATCGCCGCTCAAACCGACTAACGCTCCCCCGCGGCCGCCTCGCAACAGCAACTGGAAGTGGATACGGCCAGGCCTTGGTCAACATACACCGCGTGGTCCATCGATCATGAACACTGTGCCAACGAAGAGAGACTTCAATAGCGAAGACAGATCGAGAGGAGCTCCAGGAGACTCTGAGTCAAGAGGAGCAGAGGGTCCAGAATGGTCCCGTGCTAAAATTCATGTCAGAGATGGGCAAGTCGATCAGAAGATGCGACAAAACTCCGAGACGGGCCGAGCCATGTCTGATTTGAATATCCAGGAAGATGAATCTAGATACAGTACAGAAGCGAGAAACGATATCGACGAAGTGTTTCAACGGCTTAGTGGGAGCGCCCAGCCTTCGGAAGTAAGAAAGAGCCCAGAATCGGATGACGTCGGGATGGAAGAGGGTGTGATGGAGTTAGATGAGGCAGATATATTAGAAGCTGAGCAGAAATTCGAACAGCAGGTACAGGCTTTAGAACTGAAAAGGCCCGCGACACCTCGACATCACCCGCTTCTATTACAGTTGTTAGAGGAATGTGATGCGCTGGCCAGTGCTGCTGAAGAGATTGCCAAAAAACCAACTGATGAGCGAGAGGCAAGCTCAAGTATTGGCACTCTTCAATTAGGACTCCCCTCGCCAAAATTGGAGGAGCCTGAAAAGATGCACGTCGAAGAAGAGCTTCTCTTTCCCATTCTTCCCGCTAAGACTCGTCGCCAAACACCTCCGGTTGAAAGCCTGCCGTTCTTGATGTCTGGGCTACCAACCCCTTTCTCTGAAATGGAAGAGTTGCAGGAACAACTTGACCAACATGAGCTAATTAAGGCTCGTCTTGTAGAAGATATTCTTAGTCAGCAACAACGTGTAGAGGCTGAAAATAATGAAATCAAGAACGAGTTTGCGGCAGGTTACCGAAGATGGAGAATCGAGATTGAAACTGCAGAGATGCCAGGCAGGTCGAACGCTGCCACCTCTGAGCCAAATTCGCCGATCCTGGCTTCAAACACATCTACATCGACAGTGTTGGGTAGACGAACCGGGAAAAATACGAGTCAACTGGACTACGAGGCTGTCTTAAAGGAGTCTCTGACAGTTCACCAGAAGGACGAAGAGAGACGCAATCGCGAAAAAACTCTGCAATCGAAAGACTTCTTTAATCCCGATAAAGAAGCCGACGTTCCGGATATGCTTGACCGCTTTGAAAGGAAGGCCCGTTTTTTTAATGATACAAATAACCTCATTGATAGTGAGCTAGTGCTTGATACCCTTGGATTTATACCGAAGCAGGACGACTTTACACCCGAAGAGCATGAAGCATTCCTAGACACTTATCTGTCGAACCCAAAGAAATGGGGGGTGATTGCGGATGCTCTGTTTGGAAGAGACTTTCAAGATTGTGTTCTACATTATTATCATACGAAAGGTGAAGCACTGTATAAAGAGAAAGAAAAGGCATACGCAAGGATTGCCAAAAAGGGCCGGAAAGGTGGTCGTGGTCTTCAGGACCGTCCGAAATCTAATGCGTTGATGCCTTTGTACGATGGTGCCATCGACTATGACACGCCTCAAATCCCAGTCACAGATACTGGGCGGCCCAAACGTGCAGCGGCGCCAACTTTTGGTGACACGACTGACGCTGAGCTACCCACAGCGGCAGCGACACCTTCGCGCCGCATTACTACTGGAAATAAAGGTGATGCTAACGGTGACTCTTCTGAAAGACCGAGCACTAAGCGCACAAGAACTGCTCCTGCAAAGGAAAAGGGCGCAAAGAAGGGTAAGGTTGCCGTGCTTGCTGCTGCTCCAGGTCCTTCTCCACAAAAGGCAGATAAAGAACTCGCAAGGGGTCAAAGTAAAGAGCCAAAGCTTGAAAGTGAGCAGCGGAGTGAAGAGATTGAGGGAGCACAATTGCTGGCTGGTCTCCATACTAGTCAGACTGTGAACTTGCCTGCAAGTCAGCTACTGTCGAATTCAAACGAGACATGGCTCGCAGTCCAGCCGGCCCCCACAAGCACCCCAATCCCAACCCTGAAGCAACAGCAAACAATCCTGGAGCAACCTCAGCAACAGCAACAACCGAGAGGTTCAACAACGACAACCTCAAGCTACTGGTCCGTCCCGGAGCAGACAGACTTCCAGAACCTGATTCACCACTTTGGCACTGACTGGCAGGCAATTGCCAGTGCAATGAAAACTAAGACGCCAACTATGGTATATATATGTCTCTTTGAGTCAAGTCCGATGTATGAAAGACACGGCGCTAATATCTTCCCGTACAGGTCAAGAATTATTATTTCCGTATTGTGGAGCGGGATAAACCTAACGCTATTGAGAAAGCTGCAAATATTGCAGATCAAAGAATTCGAGATGGAGAGGACATGGGTCCTCCACCAACACCGACTATAATTCCAAAACGACGATATGATACCACCCCACAGATAGCCCCTCAAAGGCCATTAGCTCCAAGTATAGACAGTATGGAAATCGAGAGTGAATCTCCACGACTTCCTTCCACAAAGTCCACTCAGTACTCCCCACCCCATTATAGTCAACCTCCGGTCAAATTCCCGCCACTAGCTCAGGCCGAGCCAACCTCAGCACCGACATCGTTGCAAGCATCTCCAAAAGGGATTGTACCTCCCACGGCTCGCACGCTTGCCCAAGCCCAACAGCAACGCAACTCGCAGCATCTTTACGGGCCTAGAGCTGGGTTTTTCCCGGAAGACCGGTCCAGACCTATTCTCCAAGCCCAGCCGCCTGTGCAGCAGCAGCAGCAGCAGCAGCAGCAACATGCACGACTGCAAGCGCAGCAAGAGGCACAGCAAGAGCAACAGCAACAGCCACAGCCACAGCCACAGCCACAGCCACAGCCACAGCAAATGCTTCAGAATCAGCAGAGGGTCCAGGACTTTGAAGACGCGTCGCGGGTTCAAAGTCAAGCTCGGCTAAAGGAGACCCGTCAGTCTCAGCAAACAACTTCACGGTGTCAATCAACTGTGCGAACTCAACAGACCCAAGAACAGCCTATCTCTAGCCAGCATCAGCCTTTACCATCTTCGTCTCAAGTCCGTATCGCACCGTCGCAGCCTGTAGAAGCTGATATTAGAACACAAATTCCTGGTCAAATATTACAACAACAGCCACAAAATCAGCCTCAACAGTATGACCAGCAACAACAAATGCAACAGCAGCAGCAGCAGCAGCAATTGGCGCAGCAGCAACTGGCACAGCAGCAACTGGCGCAGCAGCAACTGGCGCAGCAGCAACTGGCGCAGCAGCAACAGGCACAGCAACAGGCACAGCAACAGGCACAGAAACAGGCACAGCAACAGGCACAGCAACAAGCACAGCAACAGCAGCAACAGCAGCAGCAACAGCAGCAACAGCAGCAGCAACGACAGCAACAGCAGCAGGTTGAGTCACCTTCCCTAATGCGGCGACTGGACTCGTATGGCTACACGCAGAACCGAACCGCTACTTTACAATCACCCGCTAGTGCCCGTTTACCTTTCACGATCTTCCCCCAGGAAGAAGCTAACCGCCCGAGCTCAGTGCCAGCGTCCACAGTTTCACAACAAGCTCCTCGTCCGCCTCCACCCCCTTCAGCACCTCCGAAGAAGGCAAGTATCATGTCTCTCCTAAACGAAGAGCCGGCGGAACCGCAGCCACGAAAGAGACTAAGTAACCAGCGCCCTGCTGCTCCCACGCCGCCTCCTCAATCTCCAGCCGCGATAACCCAGATTTACCCACAACCCAATCCGGCTTTGCAGCAGATCCACAGACGCTCCACACCCACTGAACCCGCTCATCTGCAGCAACACCATCGGCCACCACCGCAAAGCCAGTTGCCTCAACAGCATCAACAACACCAGCAAACTCAGACCCAGCTTCGAGAGATCATCAGCGACTGGTCGGGCGGCCCCTCCCGCTCCTTCTTTGACCAGCAACGCTCATCTTTCCAAACACAAGCCAACAACTCCCCCCAAGTCCAACCATCGTTCACTCAGCCCACCTCCCGGGTACCTTTCCAACCCCTTCAACACAATCGTACGCCTCCACCACCATTCTCGCATTCTCGTGCCTCCTCGTACACTAGCATGCCTTCTCAGCATCAGCAACCTCAACCACAAGCACCCCAATCCCAACCCCAACACTCCGCCCAACCGACTCCCCCAATCCAATCGAACCCATACTCTCAAGGACACCCACCCTACCAATCTGTCCACTCTCAACAAGCTCAACATCATCATCTGCAATCGTCACCCCGCGAACCTCAACCTCAAACCCATCAACAGATCCAGCTGCAACAGCGGCCTTCACAATCTCAATCTCAAACTCAAGATCATAACCAAGATCTCCACCAGCAGCAGCACTTCCTCCGCCACAAGGAAGCCATGCGTCAGCAGGAACTCTTACAGCAGCCGCATCGTCAGCCTGATAATCGGATCCAACTAGACCGCATGCAACCTGAGAGGACCATTCAGCCGGAAAGAAGTACTCACATCGATGCGCTTAGGAGAGAGGACGCGCTGAGGAGAGAGGACGCGCTGAGAAGAGAGGATGCACTGAGGAGAGAGGATGCACTGAGGAGAGAGGAAGCACTGAGAAGAGAGGATGCACTGAGGAGAGAGGACGTATTGAGGAGAGACGAGGCGCTAAGAAGAAACGGTGGCGGTACATATACGCCACCACATGGGCAGTTTGGCGGAGGAGGATACGGACAGGATAGAGGAAGATATGAGGGGAGGTAAGAGTGGATTTCAGGTCCTGGGGGCATCAGCCAGGATTTGTGCAGGAGACATTCACTGGTCGGATTTGCCCCTAATCACAACCACTCCGGTACCGTGTGTTTCCACAACCACACATCTCGATTGAAGACCTGGCCAACATATCCTTGAGGTTGACCACTGGCGTGGAATCGCAATGTCAATAACGAGATTTTCCTGATTTCTCCCTCATTTACGTTTCGGTAAAACCTACTGGCATTGGGCACTCTCTAAAGGTGGATGTGTACCCTGTACCTCCAGGAAGGGTATCTTAGTGGCGTTGATGAGTGATGCTGTATTTCCCAGTTTTTTACCTGGCGGAGCGGATAAACAGCGCGGTGATTTTCTGCTTTGTCTGGTGGGAAAGACACTTTGTACGTAGAAACTGAGCAATGAACTACAGAACGAAATTCCAAGACTGAAGCATTAATCTGCTTACTGAATATATGTTAAATGTACACTTTTGGGCTTTTTAGGGAGTAACAGAGTCTGGGTTTAAAGGTCTTAACTCGTAAGACTTAATCAATAGCCGCTCAACGCGCTTCGTGTGTAGGGTAGTGACCGTTGGGTTGGGTTGGGTTGGAAGCAGAGATCCTGAAACCCAGCCCACCAATGCAGAACCCCATTGGTTTGGGTCCAGAATTGTTGCTGAGTTCAGAATTGTTGTCCTGGGATCTTTAAACCTGGGATTGAACTTGCAAGAACCCTCTACTTGCATGTATGCAAACACGTTGATGAGTAGGGAATATCAGAGTGGAAGCAAATCTATGTAGTTGGAAAGCCCTTACTCTCAAAAGTAGCTTTCCGCAAAAGGGTGGTTGACACGCCTAGCCCTAGCAACCGGCCACGCCCTATCGGGCTGTAGGATTAAATTTTTGGTTCTACGTATTGGATTTTGCACGCAATTGGATGATTTAGTCCATGTGGACATCTTTCTAGGTATGATCCTTCTACCCCTGCTGAATATTCGTCCTTCAGACTGCTCAGAAGGCCTCTGCTTCTGTCTCTGCTTCTTATGAACTCTCTGTTTCTTTCTCTGCTTCTTATGATTCTTGTGTTGTGACCCTGTATTCTTCACGTGAACTTGAAGTATCATTAGCTTCGTTGAATTCAGTTACTAGTGTAAGAACTCGTCTTCGAGATGTTACAAAAGCTCGTTCGTCGAGAGAATGTAAAGATATTAAATTTTCAACTGCGTATGCTGTTTCACTCTTAACTTCACGCTCTAGTAAAGATCTTAAAGCGTCGTTCTTCTGCATTTCTTAATGTCTGGACTTTTCTTTTCTGTACGACGTTCAGATTTATAACACGAGCAGTTTCATAATTAATCTGTAACTGATTAATATTCGTCTTCTTGCGTGCGTTAACAGCGACTAGCTCAACTTCTGCGGTCGCAAGTTCTCTCTCAAGAGCGTGTTGATCCTCGTCGATCAGCTCATTAGTCGTCTGAAATGTATGCATTTCAGGCGTGTCATCCATCGAGACATCAAACTCGAGAACTTCTTGATGGGTTTGAGGAAGCAATGGAATCGGGTTTATGTGACGGATTTGGGCCTCGGCACTTGATACAGCCCATTTTGCCAGCATCAACGATCATTTAGATGTTGGTAAGTTTGATATCCTCGATTCTTGCTGCGCGAAGACTAACATCTAGTCAAGTGCAACATTGCTGCGATGATCTGAAATCCCTCGGATACATGCTTCTCTACTTCCTCCGCGGTTCTCTCCCATGACAGGATCTCAAAGCTAAGAATCAAATGTAAAAGGAGAAGCTCATCTTGATACATAAGAAGTCAATCAGTACGAAAGATCTGTGCCCGAGCCTTCCTCAGCAACTCACCGCTTATTTCGACCATGTTCGTTCTTGCGGCTTTGACAACAGACCTCGATACTCCTACCTGCGTAAACTCTTTCGCGATCTCTTCATCCACCAGGCCTTTGAGTACGATCTCGTGTTCGATTGAACGATCCTCAAATATCTGACGGCCACATAATGAAAGAAGGGCGTACAGGCTCAAGTCGGGCATGCCATAAGTTCCAAGTTGGCAATAACAGATTTGACCACGGCATTACAAAATGACCCGACCACTAGTCAGAAAGCTACTTCGTTGCTTCCCACACGTGTGTCGGGTATACGAGGTCATGGATAATTCAGCACGAACCGTTGGCTTTGAATGAAGTCTCAGTAACCTTTCTTGGCGACGTCACGCCTCGGCTTTGGCGATTGAAGCACAATACCAAGTTTCTCGAAAGAAAGGGTTCTGGACAAGAGTGTGCGATGGCCATGTACTCTGCTTTGTTGAAGTTTGGCGTATCGGACGGAGACTTTCTCTAGAGAGCTGATGAGATTAGGAAGTAAGTAAAGTATGGCACAAACAAGATCATACTCTACACCAAAGACAAGAACGAGATCTTCCATTGGCTCCTTGACATCGGCGAGCGCAACAGACAAGCTCTCCGTCATCTTAAGGTCAACTGAGCGTATGAAGTCGGCGTGAAGTTCGGAAGGAAAAATATTCGCGGCATCCTGCAGAACATAGAAGATATGGAAGAATCACAGGAAGAAGAGATTTAAAAGCAATGTCAGCAGCTGATTCAACTAATGCAGCGGCTTGAGAAGAAGATTGTTGGGCTTATCATCCTCCTCGGTATCAATCAGAACCTTATCGATCTTACTGTGTATCTGCCCTGCATGAACGTAGGGGAGGTATGAGATTGCGAAACTCCAATCTCTATTTCGCCGA
>JAABUO010004608.1_pt1 | contig 16233 bp, 15 predicted proteins | sample 5559291 | NCBI WGS metagenome assembly JAABUO01 (sample SAMN10711878, study PRJNA513372) | rock metagenome | isolation source: Antarctica rocks | place: Antarctica: Victoria Land, Finger Mt sud
TCGATGACACACCCAGCACGGCGAGCACACTGTCGCGGCCGAGTGCCCGCATTGCCAGGGCCAGCAGGACCGAGGAGTCGACGCCGCCGGAAAAAGCGACGCCGAGACGACCGGTGGTACGAAGTTGGTCGACGACGTTGCGCACAGCTCGCTCGTCATGCTCGGTCAGACCGTCAGGGTCCGGGTCGCCAGCACTACTGATCGCCATGGCCACCTCCTCCGCACAACGCCACTGACGCCTGACTGGACCACCGGTTCGAAACACTTTCGCATTTCTCCGTCACCTGGATCGTACTTGCCGACGGCCCGGGGCGGGCCGGAGTGCTCGCCTCAAGCAACGTGGCGAGCGCATGTAGCGTGACAGCGCGTCGGGCGTAGCCGCGGCAAGCCATGGTGCCTTCTGCGACCGTCCTGGCCGATGACGGGGCCGCAGGAAGGAGTCCGCGACGATGCGGATGTCCAGCTCCTACACCCGGGATCGCCGCCACGAGGCGTCGGCTGGACGTGCACCACGTTGCCCGCCACCAGCGGACGACGGTTCGCGGTTGTCGAGGGCGGGATTGTCGGGGCGGCCGTGACCCGACGAATCTCCAGGTGCAGCCGAACGCGCAGGGTGACGTTGCTAGAGAAGTAGGACGCTCGCGCAGCACCAGACCGGCCACAACAGCGGTGTCGTGCATGCAGTCTGTATTCTGCACCCGGATCGCCGAAGGGCGCGACTGTGTCGGCGGAGCATGCTGATGCTGCACGAATACTGCGGCGAGCGCGGAATTACCTACGACGAATGCGGGACGGTGCTGGTTGCGCTCGACGAGACAAAGCAGCACGCTATTGGCGCCACCGAACGCCGCCGAGGTCGCCGTCAAGGTACCGAGGCCACCACCGTTAGGCAGCACCGCCAACGCAGCACCGTATCCCACCAGGCTGGCGCGGATGATGAGCACGCTGGCCCATCGCGCGACCAGGACTCCGGCCAACGGAAGCCCCGGGGAGTGCGCCCGCCGCCAGCCCCGCCATCGCCAGGCCTAACTGGCCATGGGCCAGGCCACCACGAATTGCCGGCACCCGTGATGCCCACGAAGCAAACACCGCGCCGCTGACGAAGAACACCACGGCCACGGCAACTCGCGCGGGAAGCTCTCGCGGCCTGCCACCACAGCGTGGTCCCCGAGCAGGGCAGTCAAGGCTGGCGGTACGTCGGCCGCGACGAACGAGAAAGCGAGCTGGAGATCATTGCCGTCGAGCTGGAGGACACCCACGACGGGGAGGACGTCCTGCTTGTCATCCACGTCATGCCGACACAGCTGCGAGGAAGGAACAACCCTCATGCCTGAACACACCCCACCCCGGGTCACCACCGAGACGCCGATCGGTGACGATATCGACCTCGCTCAGGAGGACGTGCGCCTGGCAGACGGCACCCGGCTCACCCCTGAAGTCGCCCAGAACATCGTTGAGCAGGCGCGGCGCGCCGCCGGTCGACCCTCTCTGTCTGGCACGTCGGCCAAATCGCCGCAGATCGCGTTCCGGGTCGCTACCACCCTGCGCGACCGCGCCGCCGCAGTCGCCGCTCAAGAGGGCAAGACCATCTCCCAGCTCGCCCGCGAGGCGCTCGAAGAGCGGATAGCGCACACGCGGTAAACCCAACCGCTTGGGAAATAATCATGGCAGCCTGTTGCCCACCCGGAGTAGCGCGTCCGAAAACCGTTTTCGCAACACACTGGAGGGCTGAAATCCCGGGGAGCGGCCGCTGGGTGTGTCCGCTAGCCTCGGGCTGTGTCCGGGAGCGACGTCGGTGGTCCGGTATGGCATACCGAGCGGCTGTCGCTGCGATGCCCGAGCGTCGACGACGTCGATGACGTGTTCTGCCTGCTTCAAGACTCGCTGGCCACGCTGCACAACCCCTCGGACGCGCTGACCGACCGTGACCAGGCAGCGGCATTGGTCGAGCGGTGGCGTCACCACTGGGACGACCACGGGATCGGGTACTGCGCCGTGTCGTGGCGCGACGACACCGCCGTGCTGGGGCTGTGCGGCGTCAAGGTGATGGCGCTGCACGAGCGGCAGGCGTTCAACCTGCTGTACCGGCTGAGCCCGCCGGTCTGGGGACGCGGCGTGGCCACCGAAGCCGCCACGGAGTTGGTCCGTGATTCCCCGGCGAGGGCGCCCAGTCGGGCGTTGTCACAAGCGGATCCATCGGTGGTCAGCACCCCAATTTGGGCGTTCTCGACCGCTTCCCCGACGTCGGCCTGTTGCACGGGTGCATGTGGAGACATACCACCGAATATGTGACAGGCTCGTTCACTTCCCGCAACGACGACCGGAAGGACACCATGCGCGTACTTGTGACCGGAGCGCAGGGCAAGGTGGGAAGTGCCGTCGTCGCCGCCCTGACGGCGGAAGGGCATGACGTCAGCGCCACCGACGTGGGCAGGCACAGCTTCGACCGACCCGAGCCGGGCGAGCCTGCCTACCAGCAGGCGGACCTGACGTCGGCAGGGGATGCGTTCGCTGTCGTGCGCGGTCACGACGCGGTGGTCCATGCCGCCGCCCTCCCCGAGCCGACCCACAACCCACCGCACGTGGTCTTCCAGAACAACGTGATGGCGACCTTCAACGTGCTGGAGGCCGCGGTCCGCTTCGGCGTCGGGAGGTTCGTCAACCTCTCGTCCGAGACTGCGCCGGGCTTCTTCTTTCCGGAGCGCCCATTCCTACCCGACTATGTCCCGGTCGACGAGGCGCATCCTCTTCGCCCGCAGGACCCGTACGCGTTGTCGAAGCAGTTCTCCGAGCTGATGATGGATGCGGCCGTGCGCCGCTCAGACATCCGTTGCATCTCGATCAGGCCGAGCTGGGTTCAGCATGCCGGCAACTACGAGCGCAACCTCGGTCCGCAAATTCGAGACGAGTCCGTCCTCAGCCCCAACCTGTGGAGCTACGTCGACGTGCTCGACCTGGCCGATGCGATCGTGCTCGCCGCCGAGTCGGACCTCCCCGGTCATGAGGTCTTCTACATCGCCTCACCGGATAATGTCGGCGGCCGGGACTTCGCGGAACTCGTCCGCAAGTACTACGGCGACGCGATCGAGGTCCGCGCGCTGCCACGGGTGGATGCGTCCGGAATTGCGTGTGCCAAGGCCGAGCGGATGCTCGGCTACCAGCCGAAGCGCTCGTGGCGCGACTACTTGGACGAGAGTGGGCACTCGGGAACTCTGCAGCGGTGATCACAATGAAAGCGCAGCAGCAGAGTACCGGGATCGTCCCGTCAATAGACTGACGCGGTGGCAGTTACCGACGAGGCGATCCTCAAGATCAAGAGCATGCTGGTTTCGGGGGAGCTCAAGCCGGGTGATCGGCTTGCGCCCGAGAAGGAGCTCAGCGACTCGTTGGGCCTGTCCCGCAGCTCGCTCCGGGAGGCAGTCAAGGCCCTCGCACTGATCCGGATTCTGGACGTCCGACGCGGCGACGGCACCTACGTAACCAGTCTCGAGCCACGGCTGCTGCTTGAGGCAATGTCCTTCATGGTGGACATCCACCAGGACGCCTCCGTCCTGGAGTTGTTTGCCGCCCGCCGGATCCTCGAACCGGCCGCGGCGGCGATGGCGGCCTCCCGCGCCACCGCGGAAGACATCGACCGGCTGTGGGCCATGATCGCGAAGTCGGACGAGCACACCACGGTGGACGAGCTGGTCGCGCAAGATTTGGTGTTCCACCGCTGTATCTGCGAACTGGCGGGGAACGGCTATCTGACCAGCCTGCTGGACAGTCTGTCCGGCCGCACGCTGCGCGCCCGCATCTGGCGCGGGCTCACCGAGGAGCGCTCGGTGCAGCGCACCCTGACCGAACACCACGACATCGTCGCGGCGCTTGCCTCCGGCGACGCAGAGCTGGTGCGGTCGCTGGTCACCGTGCACGTCAGCGGGGTGGAGCAGTGGCTGCGGCGTGCGGTCTGAACGAAGAACAGGAGTTGCACCCGGTGCCACCCCTGTTCTTCGACGCATACTGCTGAACCCCGGCTTACTGGTAGAGCAGCGCCTGGATCTTCGGGTCGTTGATGTTGCTCTTGTCGTACCAGTAGTAGCCGGTGTTGATGACCTTCGGAAGGCTGGCACCTTTGATCGCCTGCATGGCCGCCTTGACGACCTGCTGACCGATGTCGATCGGGTCCTGAGTGATGGCGCCGGCCATCACGCCGTTCTTGATGGCGTCGATCTGTGCTTTGCCGGAGTCGAATCCGACGATCTTGATGTCCTTCTTCCCGCTCTCTTCCACGCCCTTGATGACGCCGGTGGCCGAACCTTCGTTGGAGCCGTAGATGCCGGCGACGTCGGGATTGGAGGCGATGATCGACTTGGTGATGTCCGCCGACTTGATCTGGTCGCCGCCGCCGTACTGCGGTGCCAGCACCGTGATGCCGGGGGCGTTGGTCTTCATCCACTCCAGAAAGCCGTCCCGACGATCGGTTCCGGACTTGCTGGTCTGGTCGTGCACGACCATGGCCACCTTGCCCTTGCCGCCCAGCAGCTCGGACATGTGCTTGGCGGCCTCGCCTGCCGCTGCCTTGTTATCGGTGGCGGCCGTCGTCACCGGGATGCTGCTGTCCACGCCGGAGTCGAAAGCGATCACCGGGATGTTGTTGGCCTTGGCCTGCGCGAGCAGCGGTGCCGCCGCCTTACTGTCCAGCGCAGCGAAGCCGAGCGCGCTGGGGCTTTTGCCGAGTGCGGTCGTCAACATGTTGATCTGCTGCTCCACGTCGGACTCGGTCGGTGGGCCGACGAAGGTGATTTTCGCACCCTCCTTGACGGCCTCCTGGTCGGCGCCCGTCTTCACCGCCTGCCAGAACTGCTGCTGGAAGCCCTTGGAGACGATCGCGATGTACGGCTGGTTGCCGCCACCACCACCCGAGCCGCCTCCCGAACCGCACCCAGCCAGCGTGAGGGCCGTCGCTGCGGCCACGATGACCGCTCCGACTCGTATTCTGTTCATGTCAACCAACTCTCTTCTGGTTGGAACTGCTGAAATTCATGGGGTCAGGCTGCGCGTTTGCGGATCATGTCCGCATAGACGGCGGCGATGATGACGCAGCCGAGGATCACGTTCTGCCACTCCTGCGGGATGGACATGATCTGCAGGCCGTTGTTGATCACCGAAATGATCAGCGCGCCGATCACGGTGCCGACGATGGAGCCCTTGCCGCCGGACAATGAGGTGCCGCCGATCACCACTGCCGCGATGGCCTGGAGCTCGTAGCCGACCCCGGTGGCCGGCTGCGCCGATCCCAGGCGGGCCGAGATCAGCACGCCGGCCAGGCCGATGAACAGGCCGGCGACGGCGTAGATGACGATCTTCCACTTGCGTACGTTGATCCCGGACAGCGCGGTGGCGTCCTCGTTGGAGCCGATGGAGTAGGTGTAACGGCCGAGCAGCGTCTTGTTCAGCACCACCCCGGAGAGCACAGCGAGCACGGCGAGGATGATCACCGCGTTGGGGAAGTGGACGCCGGGAATCAGGTTGCCGCTGGAAATGGTGATGTAGCCCGGCGAGTCGCTGAAATAGATCGGTGCGCTGTGCGAGAGGACCAACGCCAGGCCCTCGGCGACCAGCATCATGGCGAGCGTCGCAATGAACGGCGGGATCTTGAGCACCGCCACGTTGACGCCGTTGATCAACCCGATGAGGCCGCCGAATAGGATCGCCCCTGGCACACCCAGCCACAGCGGCAGCCCGATATTCACGATGAACACGCCGGACATCACCGCGCTCAGGGCCATGCCCGTACCGAGCGACAGATCGATACCGCCGGTGATGATCACGAACGTGGTGCCGAGCGCCAAAGTGCCGATCACCACCGTCGAGAACAAGATGTTGGTAATGTTGCCGTAGGTGAAGAAGTCCGGGTTCGCAATCGAGAAGAATGCGAAGATCACGATCAGGCTGGCGAACGCCAGAAACTGCTGCAGGCGATCCCGAAATGCAGAACTGACCCCACCGGTCACGGTCTCCTGCGGTTTGGCCTTGAGGGTTGTCATTACTCGTTTGCCTCCATGGCGCGGTGCCCGGCCGTGTTCGGGCCGGCTTCGGTCGCGGGTGCGGGCTTCTCGTCCGGCCGCAGTGTCGCGTAGTGCATGACGTTCTCCTGGGTGGCTTCCGCGGCGGCCAACACACCGGTGACACGTCCCTCGTTCATGACCACGACCCGGTGGGACATCCGGAGCACCTCGGGCAGCTCGGAGGAAATCATGATGATCGACTTGCCCTGCTGCGCGAGCTCGTTGAGCAAGCCGTAGATCTCCTCCTTGGCGCCCACGTCGATGCCGCGGGTCGGTTCGTCGAAGATCAAGATGTCGCAGTCCTTCACCAGCCACTTGGCGATGACCACCTTCTGCTGGTTGCCGCCGGAGAGGTTCCTCGTGGTCTGGTTGATCGAAGGTGTCTTGATCCGCAGCGAGTCGACGTACTCCGTGGACTTGACCTTCATCGCCCTGTCCCGAATGAATCCGAGCTTGGTGAACAGCTCACCCAGCGAGCTCAGCGCGATGTTCGTGTTGACGTCCTGGTTGAGCAGCAGACCGAGGTTCTTCCGGTCCTCAGAGAGGTAGCCGATCCGGTGCTTGGCCGCCTCCGCCGGGTTGGCGATGCGGATCTGCTCGCCGCGCAGCGTGATCGTCCCGGCCTCGATCTTGTCCGCACCGACGATTGCCCTGGCGACCTCGGTGCGACCTGCTCCCATGAGCCCGGCGAAGCCGAGAATCTCGCCCTTGTGCAGCTCGAAGGAGACGTCCTTCAGCAGCGACTTGGTGCTCAGGTCCGTTACCGAGAGCAGCACCTCACGATCAGCACGAACACCTTCTGGTCGGGCCTCGCTGACCAGGGTCCGGCCCACCATTAAGGAGATGACCTCCTTCATCGTCGCCGTCTGGGTGTCCAGGGTGTCGACGTACCTGCCGTCCCGGATCACAGTGACCCGCTCGGCGATGGCCTTGACCTCGTCCATCCGGTGCGAGATGTAGATGACACCGGTATCGGCCCGCACGAAGCGGCGGATCAGCGCGTGCAGGGTGGCGACCTCGGCGGCGTTGAGCGCCGCGGTCGGTTCGTCCATGATCAGCACCTTGGCGTCATAGGACAGTGCTTTGGCGATCTCGACCATCTGCTGCTTGGCCACGGTGAGGTTGCCGACGAGCTGCCGCACGTTCAACGGCAGCTGGAGCCGCTCGATCAACGCTTTCGCCTGGGTGTTCAGCTGACGCTCGTTGAGCAGCAACTTTCCGGCTGCCGGCTCGCGGCCGATGAAGATGTTCTGGGCGACCGTGAGGTGGGGCATCAGATTGAACTCCTGGTGGATGATGCTGATCCCACGCTCCAGCGCCTGCTTGGGTCCGGACACCTCCAGCGGTTCGCCGTTCAGGTGGAAGCGACCGGAATCGGCGATGTAGAGGCCAGCCAACAGCTTCATCAGGGTCGACTTGCCCGCGCCGTTCTCGCCGACCAGCGCCAGCACCTCGCCACGGCGCAGGTCGAGCCGCATGTCCGAGAGCGCGTGCACGCCGGGGAAGCTCTTGTTGACGCCCACGGCATCGAGCAGGGGTACGGCTACCGCGCCTGGTTCGGCCGCGGCGGTCATCCCTGGCTCCGGCCGGCGTCGGTCGGCACGAGGCCCTTGCGCACCAGGGCGTTGCCGTACGCGCGGGTCTCGCCGGTGCGCACCACCAGATAGGCCGTCGTGGCGGCCCAGTAGAAATCCTCCCGGGAGAGGAACCGCGGCTCATCCGCCTCGTCCCCCACAGCAGCGAGCAACTCGTCATGCACCGGCAGCCGGCGGCCGTCCGCGGCGCCCATCAGGTCCAGGGCCGGGGAGACGTCGAGCGGCAGGACGGTGCGAACGGCACGCAGCACCTCGGGAACAGTACAACCGGGCAGGCTGACGAGGCGGGTGGCAAGCCGTTGCGCCGGGAAGTGGGCATCAGCGAGCACAACGGCGTCCGAGTGCCCCATCGCGTCCAGATGGTGGAGCAACTCGCCGGTGAGCAGTGGATCTATCCCGCTCAGCAATGTGGTACCTCCAGAAATCGATTGCAGAAGTGTAGGGGCAGCTCCAGGGCGCGTCAACGGGTCGGCGTCACCGTTGCGTCCCGGCTGTTGGGTCAGGGCTGCAGGGCAGTCGGTACACCGTGCCGGCCGTGCCGGCGAGCAATAGCTCCTGCTCGCCCTCGGAGAGCTCCCCGATGAGTTCGGACATCACCTGCCAGGTGGGCCCATAGCCGCCGTAGGGGAGGGTGAGCGGCCAATCCCCGCCGTACATCAGGCGCGCGGGGCCGAACAGCTCCAGCGCCGTGTCCCACACCGGCCGCAGCGCCGCGACGGTGAACGGTTCCCCCGGTAGCTGGAGCCCGGAGACCTTCGCGACCGTGTTGGGCTGTGCCGCCAGCGGACGCAGCTCGTGCAGCCAGCGCCGGTGCTCCGCCGGCGCGCGGGGTGGCTTGCCGAGGTGATCCAGCACGATCCGGAGCGTGGGCAGCTCGGCAGCGAGCGTTGCCGTCGCCGCGAGGTGTCGCGGCCAGGCATCGGGCACGTCGAACGCAATGTCGTTGTCCGCGAGCATCTTCAGCGACCGGCGCACGGACGGAAGACTCAGGAAGTTCTCCCGCGGGTCCTCGTGGACCAGGTGCCGGACGCCGCAGAAGGCCGGGTGCCCCCGCCACTTTTGCAGTTGCCGCTCGGCCTCCGGCGGGTCGTCCAGCCTGACCCAGCCGACGACCCCCACTATCCAGCTGTGCCGGCTCGCCGCGTCCAGCATAAATTGCGTGTCGCGTGCCGAGTCCTCGGCCTGCACCAGTACGGCCGACCCGATACCGGCCAGGTCCAACGCGGTGCGCGCCACATCGGCCGTAAAGGTTGCGTGCAGCGCGCCGTGCTGCGGGTTGAGCCACGCGTAGTCGCTCACGTCGAGGTCCCACAGGTGCAGATGCGCGTCCACGGTGCGCTGCGGCGGCCGGGTCGGCCTCACCGGGTGAGCAGCCCTTCGGCGCGCAGGGAGTCCCACAGTGCCGCCGGGATGTGCGCCGCCATCCGGGCGCTGTTCTGCCGGATCTGCTCCGGCGTGGCGCCACCAACCACCACCGTCCGCACCAGTGGTTCCCGCAGCGGGTACTGCAGCGCGGCGGCCGGTAGCTCGACCCGGAACTTCGCACAGACCGCGGCGATTGACCGGGCCCGGTCCAGGGTCTCGCGCGGAACCGTGCCGTACTCGTACCGTGCATGATCGGGAGGGTGCGGCGTCGCCAGCAACCCCGAGTTGAAGACGGCCGCGTTGACCACGCCGACGGAGCGGGTGCGGCACTCCGGGACGAGCTCGGCGAGCGCCGGCTGCTCCAGCAGCGTGAACCGCCCGGCGACCATCACCAGGTCGAGCTGCCCCGTGCGCACGCCGGCCAGCAACGCGTCGACGGATTTCGAGCCGACGCCGATGGCGGAAACCAGGCCCTGGGCACGCAGCTCGGCCAGGGCCTGGACTGCCTGCTCGAGCGCGGTGTCAAGGTCGTACTCCTCGGGGTCGTGTAGGTAGAGCACGTCCACGGAGTCCAGCCCGAGCCGCTCGAGGGACTCATCCAGACTGCGCCGGATGCCGTCGGCGGTGCAGTCCCAGACCCGCTGCAGCTCGGCCGGCACGAAGAAGTTGTGCTCGTCGTCCAGCCGGCCGGCGGCCGCCGGATGGGGGCGCAGCAGACGTCCGACCTTGGTGGACACCAAGAACTCGGTGCGCGGCTTGGTTGCGAGGAATGCGCCGAGCCGGCGTTCGGACAGGCCCAGGCCGTAGTGCGGGGCGGTGTCGAAGTACCGGACCCCGCAGTCCCAGGCCGTCTCCAGCAACGCCAGGGCCTCCTCGTCGCTCAGCGCGCGGTAGAGGTTTCCCACGTTGGCCGCGCCGTAAGACAGCCGACCGAACTCCAGCTCAGGCATGGCGCGGGTGGGTGTACTCGGCGATGGACGCCGCCAGCATCTCGGTGCCCGCCCCCGGGGACCGCGGCGCGCGGTACCGGCCGCCGCGCACCTCGACCGGTGTGACGAAATGCTGGTGCAGGTGGTCGACGAACTCGATCGTGCGTCTGTCCGTGCTGCCCGAGACGGCGACGAAGTCGAACATGGACAGGTGCTGCACCGCCTCGCACAGGCCGACACCCCCCGCGTGCGGGCAGACCGGAACTCCGAAGGCGGCGGCCAGCAGCAGGACGGCGATGTTCTCGTTGACCCCGGCGACGCGGGTGGCGTCGATTTGCAGGACCTGCAGGGCGTCGGCCTGCAGAAACTGTTTGAACATCACCCGGTTCGCCATGTGCTCGCCGGTGGCGACCGGTACCGGGGACACGGCGCGCGCGATGGCGGCGTGGCCGAGTACGTCGTCCGGGCTGGTCGGTTCCTCGATCCAGGCCACGTCGAAGGGCCGGAGCGCGGCCATCCAGGTGATGGCCTCGGCCACCTCCCAACGCTGGTTGGCGTCCACCGCGATCCGGATGTGCGGGCCGCACACGTCCCTAGCGATACCGAGCCGACGGACATCGTCGTCCACGTCGGCGCCCACCTTCAGCTTGATCTGCGCGAAGCCCTCGCTCACCGCCTCGCGGCAGAGCCGGGACAGCTTCTCGTCGTCGTAGCCGAGCCAGCCCGGCGTGGTCGTGTAGGCGGGATAGCCGTGCTCGATCAGCTCGGCGGTGCGCTCGGTCCGGCCAGGCTCGGCTTCGCGGAGAATGCGCAACGCATCGGCTGGGGTGAGGGCGTCGGACAGGTAGCGGAAGTCCACCAGGTCGACAATTTCCCCGGGGGGCATGGACGACAACAGCTGCCACAGCGGGACACCCGCACGCTTGGCCTTGAGGTCCCACAGCGCGTTGATGGCCGCACCGATCGCCATGTGCATGACACCCTTCTCCGGGCCCAGCCAGCGCAGCTGGGAGTCGTGCACGAGCTCGCGCCAGAGGCCGCCGAGGTCGACCAGCAGCGCGTCGACGTCCCGACCGAGGAGATGGCCCTCGAGCGCTCGGATCGCCGCGACCTGCACCTCGTTGCCCCGGCCGATGGTGAAGACGAAGCCGTGCCCCTCGAGTCCGTCATCTGCGTCGGTGCGGATCAGCAGATAGCCGGTGGAGTAGTCCGGGTCGGGGTTCATGGCATCGGAGCCATCCAGGGACAGCGACGTGGGGAAGCGGACGTCGTGGGTCTCCATGGCGATGATGGTGGTCAAGGGACATTCCTTCATTTCGACGTCGATGAGAGGGAGCCGAAGCATAAACATCGGATGTCTGGGGCGTCAACGATGCGATGCCAATGATGTCGATGCCGCATCGTCGGTTCGGTTCGGCTGGGGTGGGTCGGTACCCTTTGAGCACCATGGCAACCATCTACGAGGTCGCGGCACTGGCCGGGGTCTCCCCGGCCACGGTGTCCCGGGTTCTCAACGACGTTCCGGTCTCGCCGGCGTACGCGGACAAGGTCCGGCACGCCGCGAGCGAGCTGAACTACACGCCGAACCGAACGGCGCGCAGTCTGCGGCGGCGCTCCTCGGAAGTGATCGCGTTGATCATCCCGGACATCGAGAACCCGTTCTTCACCGCCCTTGCCCGCGGTGTCGAGGACAGCGCTCAGGTCGCGGGCTACTCGGTGGTGCTGTGCAACACCGACGAGCGGCAGGACAAGGAAGCGAAGTACCTCGAGATCGCGTTGTCCGAGCACATGGCCGGGATCATCCTGGCTCCGGCCGCCGACAGCAGCAACCTGGACGCGGTCGTCGCCCGGAGTACACCGGTGGTCGCCGTCGACCGCTCTTCGCACGGGTACGCGATCGACGCCGTGCTGCTGGACAATCTCGCCGTCGGCCGGCTCGCTACCCAGACGCTGTACGAGCAGGGTTTCTCCCTGGTGGCCTGCATCAGCGGGCCCGCGGATGTGGAGACCGCCGAGGACCGCGCGGCCGGCTGGCGGGAGGTCTTCGTCGCGCACTGTCCCGACGCGGACGCCAAGCGGTATCTCCGCTTCGCCAACTACCGCGTCGAGGGTGGCCGGCTGGCCATGGCGGAGCTGATGCAGCTGGCCGAGCCGCCGGACGCGGTGTTCGTCGCGAACAACCTGATGTCCGTCGGCGCGCTGCAGCGCCTGCGCGAGCTCGGCCACGCGCCCCCGGCCATCGGCATGGTCGCGTTCGGTGACCTGCCGTTCGGAATCCTGGCGCCAGCCGGGGTGACGGTGGTGCACCCTCCGGCCCGCGAGCTTGGAGTGACCGCCGCCAACCTGCTGCTCGACCGGATCAATGGCGACACCGGGGCCGCCCGGACCGTGGTGCTCGGCCTGGACGCCTGTGCTTGACGCTGAAATCGATTGCTGTCACGCTGCTCTGCATGGTGATCCCTGCGGTCGTCGGCGTTGACATCGGCACCTCGAGCAGCAAGGGTGTGCTCGTCGATTTCGCTGGCCGCGTGCTCCGCACCGCCACCCGGGAACATGCCGTCGACCGCCCGCGTCCCGGCTGGGTCGAGATGGACGGCAGCATCTGGTGGCAGGAGCTCGTCGGCCTCTGCCGGGAGCTCCTCGCCCCCGGCGACGCCGAAGTCCGCGCAGTCGGCGTCAGCGGCATGGGCCCGTGCGTGCTGCTCACCGACGCGGCCGACGAGCCGCTCCGGCCGGCAATCCTGTACGGCATCGATACCCGCTCCACCGGTCAGATCAGCAGGTTGAACGACCAGCTCGGTGCGGAGGAGATCCTGCACCGGTGCGGTTCGGCGCTGTCCACGCAGGCCGCCGGGGCGAAGATCGCCTGGGTAGCCGAGACAGAACCCGAGCTCTTCCGGCGCGCCCGACGCCTGTTCATGCCCAGCTCCTGGTTGGCCTTCAAGCTCACCGGCGAGTACGTCCTGGACCAGCACTCAGCCAGCCAGTGCACCCCACTTTACGACGCTGAGCAACGGGCGTGGTACCAACCCTGGGTCGACCTGATCGCACCCGAGCTCGCGCTGCCGCCGCTGCGCTGGCCCGGCGCGGTGGCGGGGACGGTGACCGCCGATGCCGCCGCGCGCACCTCTTTACCGCCCGGCATCCCGGTGATCACCGGCACCGTCGACGCCTGGGCCGAAGCGATCAGTGTCGGCGCCCACGGTCTCGGCGACCTGATGTTGATGTACGGCACCACCATGTTCCTGGTCAACACGGTGGCCGACCGAGTGAGCAGTCGTGCGTTGTGGGGAACGGTGGGGGCCCTCCCGGAAACCCGCAACCTTGCCGGCGGGATGGCCACCTCCGGCGCGATCACCAGATGGCTCCGTGATTTGTTCGGCGCCCCGGACTACGCCGAGCTGCTGCAGCTCGCGGAGGTTTCCGGTCCCGGCGCCAACGGCGTGCTGATGCTGCCCTACTTCGCTGGTGAGCGGACGCCGGTGATGGACCCGCAGGCCCGCGGTGTCATCGCCGGTCTCACGCTCTCGCACACCCGCGGTGACCTCTATCGGGCGGCCCTGGAGGCAACCGGGTTCGGGGTGCGGCACAACATCGAGACCATCGAAGCGGCAGGCGGTGATGTCCGGCGCATCGTGGCTGTCGGCGGGGGCACCCAGGGTGCGCTGTGGACCCAGATCGTCTCCGACATCACCGGACGTACCCAGCTGATTCCCGCGCAGACCATCGGGGCGAGCTACGGCGTGGCCTTCCTTGCGGCGCAGACGATCGGCGAGTTCTCCATCGAGGCGTGGAACCCGATCCGGGGGCGTCGGGAGCCACGGCCGGAGTTCGCCGGCATGTACGACGAGCTCTACGGGCTCTATCGCGAGCTCTACCCGAGCACCCGGACCCTCGCCCACACGCTCGCCGCGCGGCAAGAACGCTGATGTCCGAACCACCGCACGCCCGAACCATCGAACCACCGATCAAGGAGCCGGCCGATGCCGAAGTACACCATGCCCGTTCTGGCCGAGCCCGTGAAAGCCGCGGCCGACACCGTCTACACCGTGGTCAGCGGCGACCTGCGGCCGAGCGCGAACGTGACCTGCTGGCCCACCCAACGCAAGCTCGAGGCCGACCTGGCCGCCGCGGTGCGCTCGCTCGGCTGGCAGGTGCAGCGCGGCCATGAGGTCGACGCCGCGAAGGGACACGGCTTCATCGACAGCCAGCGGGCGGGGATCGAAGTGTTCAAGGCGCTGCCCGTCGATGCGCCACTCATCGTGGTGGAGGCCGTCTGGCAGTACAGCCACCACGTGCTCGCCGGCCTGCGCAGCCACCGGGGACCCATCCTGATCGTGGCCAACTGGGCCGGTGAGTTTCCGGGTCTCGTCGGCCTGCTGAACCTCGCCGGCAGCCTCACCAAAGCCGGGGTGCAGTACTCCGCGCTGTGGAGCGCGGACTTCAGCGACGAGTGGGCCGTCGACGGCCTCAGGACCTGGCTGCAGACCGGCGAGCTCACCCACGACGAGAGCCACGTGCGGGACCTGCCGAGGCTGGCGCCGAGCCCGGAGGTCGATCTCGGCCGGGCGCTGGCCACCCAGCTGCGCACCGAGAAGGCGATCATCGGCGTCTTCGACGAGGGATGCATGGGGATGTACAACGCGATCTTCGACGACGAGCTGCTGAATCCGCTGGGCATCTACAAGGAACGGCTGTCCCAGAGCGCCCTCGTCGCCGAGATGAACAAGGTCGGTGACGAGGATGCCCGAGCGGTCCGGACCTGGCTCGATGCGGCCGGCCTCACCTTCCACACCGGCACCGACGAGGCCAGCGAGCTCACCGACTCCCAACTGCACAGCCAGTTCAAGATGTACATCGCGGCGCTCCGGCTCGCCGACGACTTCGGTCTCGATGCCCTCGGCATCCAGTATCAGCAGGGCCTGAAGGACACCGTCCCCGCCAGCGACCTCGCCGAGGGCCTGCTGAACAACGTGCACCGCCCGCCGGTCCGCAGCCGCGACGGAGCACGGGAGCTGTACGCCGGCGCTGCGCTGCCGCACTTCAACGAGGTCGACGAGGGTGTCGCCGTCGACTCGCTGGTCACCAACCGGCTGTGGACGGCCATGGGACTCGACCCGGCGACCACCCTGCACGACATCCGCTGGGGTGAGCAGTTCGGCGACGACTTCGTCTGGGTGTTCGAGATCTCCGGCTCGGTACCGGCCGCACACAACGGCGGCTACGACAAGTCCTACAGCAAGCGTCAGCCGCCGATGTTCTTTCCCCTCGGCGGAGGGACCCTCAGCGGGGTGTCCAAGCCGGGCGAGATCGTCTGGTCCCGGGTCTTCATCATGGACGGCGTGCTGCACGTCGACCTCGGTCGGGCCACGGTCGTCGAGCTCCCCGCGGCGGAGACCGAGCGCCGGCTGAACGCCACCAACCCGCAGTGGCCGATCATGCACGCGGTGCTGCACGGTGTCGGCCGGGACCAGCTGATGGCGCGGCACAAGGCCAACCACCTCAACGTGGTCTACGCCCCGGACGCACCCACCGCCGACCACGGGCTGGCTGCCAAGGCGGCCATGTTCGCCGAGCTCGGCGTCCAGGTGCACCTGTGCGGTGCGGTCGATCTCCAGCGGCCCGGCGACGCCGCGGTCACCTCTCCACCGAGCGCTTAGAGTAGTTACGCAGGTCCGTTGTGTGAGCACATGGCCGCATCCGACCGGGGAGAAGCCATGCCGCATACCCTCGCCGCTGCGTTGCGTCACCTCGCCCGGAGCATCGCTGTCGTAGCCCTGGGTGTGCTCGTCCTCGGCGTGGCCACCCTGGGCCAGGTGCCGGCGCCGGTTAGGGTTGGCGGCGATGGCCGCCGGTGACCCGGTGACCTTCACCGGGCACGTCTACGGTCACGGGCGCGGAATGGGCCAGCACGGCGCCTACGGATACGCCCGCAGCGGGTGGAGCTGGTCGGGATGGAAGTTCGACGGAAACACCCACCGCTGCAGAACATCACCTCGTCGCACCGCGCTTGCCCGCCACCAGCTGCTGCTCATCCTCCAGCACCGCCCAGTGCTCGACGAGCTCATCCACTCGCCACCGGCGACCGTCCCACACAGCCCATCCTGCTGCCAGGGCTACATCCACCGTCAACGGGCAGCCGCGGAAAGCCAGATCACCGCGGTTTAGGGCTGGTGACAGCATTCTTACCGGCACGTCCTCCGTGGGTTCAGCCGGACTGAAGCGACTTCGGCTGGAACCCACGGCTTTTCGCCGCTCGGCGCGCGGACCCTCAGCGGGTTCGCTGGCTGCAGC
>JAABUO010004610.1_pt1 | contig 16228 bp, 19 predicted proteins | sample 5559291 | NCBI WGS metagenome assembly JAABUO01 (sample SAMN10711878, study PRJNA513372) | rock metagenome | isolation source: Antarctica rocks | place: Antarctica: Victoria Land, Finger Mt sud
ATTCCATGCACACCCCCCCTATTGAGAGAAAACCAAACCACCAAGAGAATTCCGTGCGAGTGCCATGGCTAACCCTACCTACCTACGCGTTTCTGTTTTTCTTGAGTTTGGTTAGAATATCAAAATGTTCCGTTTCTCTGCGTCGAGGAAAAGCTTATCGGAGATGAGATGTCGTCGCTTACCGCCCCCGCCTCCCCCATACGTGTCGTTGCAAACCGCATCGCGCCGATAATGTTTCCGGGATCTGACGCCGCGGAATCGTGGAAATTGAGCGAGGGGCTTGGCAGGAAGGATAGAGAGGGTGGGTTGAAAGATTGAGATAGAGATAGCTATGAGGCTCGGGTACTTTTGACGGTGGGGAATGTAATTTACTAGTCGACGGATTAGATTTAGCCAGAAGCTTAGGAGAAGGGTTGAGGTAAGCTGTATAATTATATATATATACGTGTATATATATACGCGCAGACGGAGAGATATACCTGCGTGGTAGTAGAAGAAACATGGGGATCTAATACCTTATCCCACACAGGTATACAGGTACGCTGAGGCAACCACCGCCACGATAGCGCCGTCGCTATGCATCTCAAACCCACTTCACAACGCCGCAGGTATGGCATCGACCCATCACCGGTACACTCTCCTCAAAGACAAACGGACCATTACCCCGTCTTCCCCAAACTCTGCAAATTCACCAACTCGGCATACTTCCCCCCGATCCGCAACAGCTCTCCATGCGTCCCGCTCTCCACTACCCTCCCCTGATCGAACACATAAATCATATCCGCCTTCTGGATCGTGCTCAGCCGATGCGCGACCGCTATCGTCGTCCTTCCCTTCGCAGCGGCATCAAGAGCCGCTTGAACTACCTTCTCGGACTCGCTGTCGAGCGCGGATGTAGCCTCATCGAGGAGCAGGACTTTGGGGTCGCGGAGGAGGGCGCGGGCGATGGCGATACGTTGTTTCTGGCCGCCCGAGAGCATGGAGCCTTTGGAGCCGACGATGGTGGAGAAGCCGTCGCTGTGAGGTCTGGTCAGTTCGGTATTCTATCTTGGGTATGGGGTGGGCGGCTTACGGGAGAGAAATGATGAAATCGTAGATGTTAGCGTCTTTGCAGGCTTGGACAATGGCTTCTTCAGGGACGTCTTCTCGATCTGCTCCCAGCAGCACGTTTTCTCTGATCGAGCCCTGGTATAATGTCGGCTCTTGGCTCACGAGCGCTAGGAACCCTCTGTAGTCGTTGAGGTTCAGACTCGAAATCTCTTTGCCGTCAACGAAGACACCACCAACGACTGGATCGTAAAATCGTTCTAGAAGTGCAATCGTCGTTGATTTACCGCAGCCACTTGCGCCGACGAGCGCGACGTACTGACCTGGCTTGACGGTGAGGTTCAAACCCCTCAAGACGGGTTGCTCTGGTCGGGTGGGATATCTGAAATGCACGTCGCGGAACTCAATGGTGCCTTCAATGTGGTCAATCCGCTCGCCATCGGGAGACCAAGAATCAATCGCTGGCTTCCGGTCGAACAACACTTTGAGTTCTTTGGCAGCTTGCTTGGCCTTGCCCATATCCGGAGCGAATGAGAATATGGTTCCTGCTGACTGAGCGCCGAAGATGATAGCCGAGAAACAGAGAAAAAATTGAAATAGGTTGTACTCGTGTTTGGCAATTAACTGGCCGCCATACCAGAAGCCCAACGCGATACAAAGGAATGTGAGAGACTGAGACGCAGCATAAAGAGTAGAAGACCTGAGGATGGACTGCAAGCTCCTTTTCCCTTGATCCACGAGCGACTGGTGGTAGTGTTCCCAGACATCTTCCTCACGAGTCAGAGATGCAACGGTTCGGATAGCAGCAGTTGCTTCACAAGCGTAGCTAGCTGAAGTTTCATATGCTTTCTTGGCTCTGTTCTGGAACCGCGCTAGCATCCAGAATCGAAGGAACCCGCAAGCAAGTAGTATCGGTATAGTGGCAGTACAAACGAGCGCCAGCTTCCAGCCAATAGAGCAAGACAGTACGATGGCAGCGATCAGAGTTGTTGAGACGACTAGGATAGTTCCAAGAGTCGTGCCGCTCATGCCAGCCAAATGTGTTGTTTCCGTTGAGAGAAATGAAGTCAATGCGCCAGCAGAGTTCTCTTCCTTGTCGAAAAAAGCAATATCCTGACGGAGCATAGTTCGGAAAGCCTGATCTCTTGCTCGGTGTACCAAGCGTTCAGAACAGATTGCAAACGCTATGCCTTGGCCGCAGAACGCAACAAACTGAATAATAGCCAGCATGAGGTACATCAGGGACCAGAAATTGGCGTCATGTCTAAGCTTCCCATACATACTGGGAGGTAGCGACAACGCAAGGATCGACTTGGCGAAGAAGACTGCTTGCGTGGGGTTTCCTCCCCCAGCGATTATTGAAAAGATCAGACCAACCAGCATAAGAGGAACCTCCTTCCTATTAAAGCTGCCGACAACTTTAATCAACGTCCACAGTGAGTAGTGGCTTCCAGGATCTATCGCCCTTCTCTGCAGTACTACACTTGATATTGACTTCTCAGAATCAGTACGGTCGAGCTTGTTTCGGATGTCAGCGTCCTTGGGGTCAGCTTGGAAAGCCGCTTCCTTTTTCACAGAGACAGACTTGTCCAGATGCTCTTCGGTCTCGTCGGCGGCTAATTTTTCCAAAGTGTTATCTTCTTCCTTCATTGCAGAGATGCGCTGCGCTTCAACGAGGTTATAGTATGCGGTCCTTTTCTCGAGTAGCTCATCGTGGGTTCCCTGCTCCACAATGCGTCCTTGAGACATCACCACGATGTTATCAGCTGTCTTGATGGTTGAGAGGCGATGAGCGATAACAATGGTAGTCCTGCCCTGCGCTGCAACATCAAGTGCAGCCTGTACGACTCCCTCGGATTTGGTATCCAGCGCTGAAGTAGCTTCGTCCAAGAGGAGAATTTTGGGATCGCTTACCATGGCTCGGGCGATGGCGATACGTTGCTTTTGCCCGCCAGAAAGTAAGAAACCACGCTCTCCTACGTTAGTTTCGTAGCCCTCAGGAAGGCCTGAAACAAAGTCGTGGGCGTTGGCCATCTTCGCAGCATTGGTGACAAGCTCTTTCCGCTTTTCGGCGTCGGCAAACTCATGTTTCGTGCCAATGAGTCCATGCTGAATATTACCAAAGATGGTGGTGCCGAAAAGAGTTGGTTCTTGGCTGACTAAGGATATCTGCTGCCTCATCCACCTCAAATTCAGCGTTGAGATATCATGGCCGTCAAGATACACACGACCACCGACTGGATCATAGAAACGTTCGACCAGTCCTACTATGGTAGACTTCCCAGACCCTGATGCACCAACCAAGGCAGTAGTTTTCGCAGCAGGAACAACAAGGCTAACGTCCTCCATGACCACCACCTCAGACCTTGACGGGTAGATGTGCTTGATATTCTTTAATTCGACCGTGCCTTCGACGTGCCCGAGTTTCTCTCCGATATCGTTCATGGGATCTAGCGGCGAAGTTCGGTCAATGGTATTGAAAATCTTCCCAGCAGCAGCAACGCTTGTAGTGAAAGCTTGAGCATTCGGAGCAACGTTTCCAAGCGAAAAGGCTCCAATCATGATAGACAGCATGATAGTGAGCACATCTGAGAGACTCATAGCGCCAGCAACAAGATATCTAGACCCTTGCCAGAAGGAAAGCCCGTAGTTGAGGTAGATAACTCCCATCATACCACCAATCATGAATGATAATGCTATCTTAAGCTTGAGACCCCATTTTGCGGCTTCTTGTAGGTGTATATCATATTGTCTGGCAAGTTTGTCCTGCGTACTGAAAGCCGTGGCGTTTCTAATCGAGCTGATTACCTCCTCCGCCACAGTGCCGCCCAAGGCATAGGATGCGAGGGATTGCTTATTATATTTGATGATGAAACTAGAGCCAGCTCCCATGATGGCAACAATGGCAAACACTGTTGAGGATAAGATTAGTGTAAGTTTCCAGTACTTGACGAATGCAATAATGAACGCAGTGACAAATGTGGCGACTGCCGTCAACGTGAGAGCGATCTTTTCAGAAAGGCCATCCTGTACAAGATTGGTATCTGCTGTTATCCTGGTCGTGATTTCACCGGCGCCTAGCTTGTCAAAGAATGCAATATTCTGGCGCACGATAGCCGCCAGATACTGCTCTCGGATTTTCTGGGTAATGTGCTCTCCTGTATAGATGAAGCCAACAGTACAGATATAAATCGTAATGAATTCCCCAATGGCTAAGTAGATGAAATATAGCGTAAGGCGTGAAATTGACGAAGTAAGATCTGAGGCTGGTGTAACTCCATTGAAGAAATTTTGGAAAGAACCTGCGAGTTGGCCAAAGACAACCTGTCATACTGTTAGCCATTAGGCGCCAGAAAGACACCCCATACGGAAGGCTCACCGTCATAAGGGGCATGACAGCGCCACCAATGATTGCACATATCGAGCTGATAGCTACAATCAGTAGATCGTTCGTCGTGGCATATCGATATAGGGTTCTATATGTGACATTGACCGATGGGGTATCCAGTTGCCTCTTTACAATCTCCCTCTCATGTAGCGGTAGATGGGCATATGCCTCGTCCCCATCCTTGACCTCCCCAACCTTTATTATCCGTGAATCCAATTTCTCCATTTTGGTAACATCTTCGGATGAAGATCCAGAGGAATGTTGATCTAGCTCATGTTTCTCTCCCAAAGCCGCTTGAGGAGCTGATGATCTCTCATTACTTGAGCTCCGCACCGATTGCTTTTCTATATTCAAATCCACTTCTTGCGCCGCATGGCCAAGGTCTCCGCCAGTCGAATCCATGGCTGGAACAATATCCTAGAAGGTCTATTTGTATTCGGCAGCAACTATTAGGAGGTTGAATTAATTTTGGTACAGATTATAAGAAGGTTGAAGCTTTAAGGAGCGTGTATGTCTGGTGGAGCTGCAGTGGGATCCTCGTCGATACTTGTAGATGCGCCCCGCAGCGGGAAATACGAAGGTTTGTGAGCCAACAATGGAGGCGTAAGCTTGAAGTCGGAACACTCGTGCCCGGAGACTTTTGCACAAGCAGGCAGGGGAGAAAGACTTTGTTGAAGCTTTCGTATCCATTGTCGGCGACATTGACGATATTATACTCGGAAAACAATTCATCCGGCGGTGAACAAGGAATTCGACTCGGTCTTTGATGACCGCTAGATCGCTAGTGACCGGATTTAATGAGCAGATTTTGCCGAGGGTGCATAAAACATCCCAGTCTCAAGGCCAACCTTAAAACAAGACCCTTCCACTGGCTGCTCCGCTGCACAATTATCTTAGGCATCCATATATGACTCTCAGTCACGGTATCCCGAACCGAAGTTGAAGGATGCCTAAAGTATTTGCTCTGTGATTGAGGTGCATAGTCATTCCCAATGAGTCAAACTGTCCGCGTATATATCCGCTGTTGCCTGTGACTCAATAATGTACATACTCGCAGCTCCTAAATGAGTAAATCGTAGCGGTGAAGGTAAAGTGTCTGCTGTGTAACATCACGTGACCCAATCTCATGATAATCGCACTAGCACACTAAGCGAGAACCCTCCACACAATCCGCCCTAAAGTAATCACCCACTTCGAACTTCCACGACAGCATCAACGCCAACACCGTCGCGATGCCTGTAAGCACAGCTCCTCGATCCTCTCCCAAAACCTTCTCTGTAGCACTCTACTGACATCCTCGCCCCCACTCCCAGTCCCACAAATCCTTCCGCACGAAGCAAAAGCTCGCCAAAGCGCAGAAGCAAAACCGTCCCATCCCTCAATGGATTCGTCTACGAACAGGAAACACGATCAGGTAGGTTCCATCTTGCCGTCACTTGCTACGCTCTCCATCTCTCGCAGCTACCCTTAGGGACTTGGGAATTCCTGTGGAAAGGCAAATGCTGATGGTCTCTGGGGTGTCATAGATACAATGCAAAGCGAAGGCACTGGCGCAAGACTCGTATCGGTATCTAGACGACTCGCGGGGAGGACTGCATCGATGCTTGATTGGGGATTCTGCGCGTATGGGGATATCGATTTAGCTGGTCAGAGGCTGATGTCGAAGGGGGGGATAAAAAGGAACAGACAGGGAATGGATGTGGCGGGGAATAGGTGTCATCTGCCGCTCATAGATGGTTTTCAAGGAAATCAGGTCACTCTGTCAAATTAGCATAGTTGCGGGAATTCTATCTCGTCTTGAATACTCGCCTTCAATACGCTCAAGCTGAAAGGATGAGAATTATGATGATGACTGAAGGTCTATGAGTTTAAGCTTTTTACTGTCAAAACGTGACGCTAGGGTGCGAATCCTTTAGACATCGCCAAGGATAGGTATTTCGCAGCGCGAGTATTTTAATGTCACTAGAGTAACATGCACTGCGGAAAACACGGTTTACTGAAAAGAGCACTGCATTCCATTTACTAAGATGTCTATGTGACACGCGACCTTCGGTTGGCAACACCAATATTTCACACCTAGAGTATGACCTTGAACGGCCCAGTGTGTAAGCAAACCAACAAAGGAAAGACGACCACTATCTCAACGCCATGCAAGTCCATGACCGATGACCACCAATGCATGAGAGAGGCCCCGAAAGCTAGCAGTAGAGGGGAGTACGCCAAAATGCCTCTGAAAGGCCAAATTGGGATTGTCGCGCACGATGACACATTTAGCGGCTAGGCAGGGGTCAGTAATGGGTTAATAGAGAAATCTGGAAAGAGAAGAAACGCTTACTCTTCGGCCCACTCGTTCTCGCGACGAATCTGGTCTTCCTCCTCAGGGGTGAAGTCATTCTGGATGTTGAAAGTCTTTCGGATCTCCTCAGGTGACTTGCCCTTGATCATGTTGGCGACAGTCTTGCATCCAACATCGAGCAGAGCCTTAATATCAAGGTAGTTGGCAGCCTATGAAAGAGCGAGAGTCAGCTTGTTACAGCAATCTTGGAGATACACCAACTTACCAGGATGATCTCGAACAGCATCTCTTGGTCAACCTGCATGAACTTCTGGTCCCACTCATCGATGTCGGTAGTCTTCTTTCGGGAGTCGGAATCATCGTCGGTGGTCGCCGGGGGATCGGCACGATGGTGGGTGCACCATTCAATGACCTTATTCAGAACTGCCTCGTTGACCTGCCAGAATCAGTCAATATCATGGCATATGGTTATAGATAAGGGGGATCAACCTACATTTGGGATAGGAATGGCCTCGCCAATAGTCTGATCTCCAATGTCCTCCATCATGTTTTTGATGAGGATCGACCGCTCAGCGACCTCGCGCTCTGTAGTGCACATGTTAGCAGGCAACGGTCTAGGGCGTTGGGGATCAGTGCTAAATACTTACCAACTGAGATCTCGGCATTGTCCGAACTCATAAGCTTGATGACCTGAGCTCCTGACATGATGCTGACTGTTCGATAGTTTTATGGTTTTGTGATTATGGTTTGACGCTGCTGATGGAAGATGGCCGGGATTGAAGTAAGGCAAGTCTTGTAGTTGTAGGTTGAATGTAGATATGGGTGGTGCTAAGGGAAAAGGTGGGTTCTTGGTAAATAAGTAGTTGTGGGTGAATGCGACTGTCAGTGCGTTAAACAATGAAGAATGTTGGATAGATGTGGTTTGGTTTATGTTAGCTGATGAATGAGTGGGTGAGCTGACCATGACAAGGCAGCGACCTCCCACTTACCGCCCTGAATGCGGGCCAGTGCGTCTAAGCGACCGTTTAGCTTCAGAGGGACCTTACATGGATAACACAGAGGGGGATAAATATTCAAGTTCGTCAACATAACATCATTGTCCTCATCAAAGAGAACGGGCCTGGTAGAGCTGTAAGGCTATCACTCGCTCCTCATTTGTGGTTGTCAATGCTTATCTTTCAACACATTCGAAACAATACGTTTGTCTGCTGTGGGCTGTGAAATGAACAAGCTTGAAGCCTGATTTGATTCCGAGGCTAATTGTCGTGTTTTCTGACTATGGCTCTGTGAGAAGACAAGATTACGGGCCATACGGTGAAGGAGTCTACAAAACTTGAATATTCATATTGGGGGTATTGTGAATTCTGCTGTATTGATGATAATACTTCCAATGGATTAGCCAGCAATCCTATCAAAATTCGCAGAGGGATCTGGACGAGGCATAGCTTGAGTCATGCACTCTTTGCAACTATTTACACCTGATCACTTCGTGCGTCTACCCTGATAGAAATTGAAAATGAGAACGTACTTTCTATTGGAGAGGGCAATTCCAGTATTTTGATCAAGCTATTGGAAGCGTTCAATATGCCAGTTGGCACAATCATCGTTTGGCGCCGCCTATGATGCACATACAACTCAATACTCTCTAAGTCTAGCAGGAGAAAACATCAGTCTTTGCAATAAGCTCCCTTCGTTACAAGGGTTGTATTATACATATCCGACGTAGCTTCCAATCGTTCAGCCAGTCCTTTCCCTTGCCTTTCGATTTAAGCTCGGTAGCTTGCCTCGAGATTTGGGATGATGAGCTTAAGCGCCATATCCAACGCCTCAATTGCATGATCCGTTTGATCCTTCGACCACTTCAGCGTTCTTGCTTGCGTCAGGATGTCCTCTTTCCTGATCTTGTATGACTCGCGGACTGCCTTCTGTAAGTTTTGTGAGCAATCCCTGCAGTAGGGGCGATCAGGCAGCAGCATTTTGTGCACTGTCTTCTCGTTGGCAGCGTTACAGAATTGAGTTGGGCGATAGAACCCAGCCCGACATTCTCGGAACAATTCCCTGTCGATTGTGTGGCCGCATTTGGCGTATACGATCTCTATCATTTGACACATGTTGCTGATATGGTCGGATTTCAAAGGGTTTGGGTTGAGGTTTGCTGCTAAGAGAGATGAATCGTCTGAGGTAAATTTTGCTCAGTTATCGCTTTACAATCAAAGATATGAGTACTGATTAATGGGAGACTACGATGAGTTTAAGGTGTCGAGTCCTTATAAACATTTTCTGATCTTCAGCGGTTTCATAAAGGCTGAAAGAATACTTTATCGAAGTTCCTTTCAACGATAATAGAATCAGACTTCGAAATAAGAAGAACAAGGGCATTGTCCTTTTAGTCAAAGCTACAACCTTTAGTCTCTTGTAGTGGCTTTATTGTGAAGAGAACAAGTCTTGGTTCTTGATTTACGTTTGGCAGGAATATAAAAATGTTTGGATATCTGTCTACTTACAGAATCACCATCGTTCGGACACTCAATTGCAAATATCATTTACCGGTGCAACAACATTCGCAGATTCAAGAAGAGCTTGCTTAATGTTCGTCAACTCTCTTCCAATCAATTCACCCTTACCGAAAAATCAATCGTCAAGAACATCTCAAAATGTCAAGAACACAAGCAGGAGCTCGCAACTACCAAACAAGCCCGGCTCCGCCGAACAGCCCAATCCACGACGCTGCCCCTGTTCATGCTAGAGACCTGAATTTTGCGGATGATATCTTGAGGATATGTCAAAGTTGCATGTCAACAACATGCCCTCTACATTTTCCCCATTCCGCAGGCATTTTCAGATACGGCGGTGAGACCCGCACAAGAGCAGGTGAGGAGTTTCGTGATTCCAATCCTCCCCCGGAAATCTGGGCATCATATATGCGCATCAAGAGCAACATGGATTCTTTCCGGGATCGTCTTCACGTGGATTACTTTATTGAGAGCCACGGTTTCTGGGCTGCTGACCTAGAGTATGTATGCTCATAAATAGCTGTGCATAGCTCGATGATGATTCGCTGCTTCATGTAGTCGGTAGTGTAATACCAAATCTATTATTTGAGTTCTTAGTCAATGCTTTCCTTCCGATCTGTCTGTTCCATAGCAAAGTCTCATCTTCTTTGTGGACCATAAGCTCCTGAGTTGCACAATCTTCCCAACATTCTTGTATATTTGACCTTTCTGCTTTTGCCTTCTGAAAGTCTCTGTCCTGTTCATCTTGTCAATCCTTTGTGCCTTGAGTATGGATGTAAGTTTTTTGAGTTTGCCTAGGTTTTTCTATCGTTCTCTTACGTCTGTTATCGATCAACCTTTACTCTACTAGCTGAACCTCTAGTTTTATATCTATAACTTGGATCATACCTTTCCTGGATCAACTGCTTTCGACTCAATACTAGAGGCTTAACGAGCCAGCGCACATCAGAGAAGAGCTAGATTATATTGCGTGGAAGGCGTCAGTCTATGCTGTCAAGATGTCCTTGAAGTCTTCCTGGTTAAATGATCAGCTGTTGAAAGCTCAGCCGATTAGCGAAGGCAAACTAGTTTAAAAGGGGAGCGAGGATTCACATTCTGGGAGATGGCAATGCGTGGACTTTTTACGGATGGCAGCGAGGCAGAAGCCTTACAGAGTGCCAGCATTGAAGATTTCAAGGTGTTCTACCGTACGAGTATTTCCAATTAATTCCCAATCGTGGCTAACTAAGTTTGAGCTTTGATTGAGATGCGAGATGACGTCGAGGGTTGACGCGTACCTGACGCGATCTAACTTATGAGTAGAAGAGCTGACGAGGACCTCTGCACTGACAGTCAATTTCGGCTTCGGAACGTGGTGTTAGCTGAGAGCTCAGTCCGAAACTCAGTAGTGGAACAATTGATTCCTTTTGTAGGTCAGCCTCAGAGAGGTCAAATGGATTCGTCTTCTAAGGAGCCAATTTCCCATAACACCAGGCCTCCCCAAAGTAAATACAAAAACATCTTTACAATGCATCCCTCGCCTATTGAAAATTCAAACCCAGGCCCTGTTATCAATAGTAGCATCTTGAAGATCATCAATGCCCTAGCTAATTCGGTATCTTGGTAAAATGTGGAGGCGGACCTACCTACTACTATTGGTGGTGAGACTATACTTCGCCATCTCGCCAAGCTACATCCATCCGGATGAGAACTTCCAAGGTCCAGAGGTTATTGCTGGTAAGCCATTTGGTCTTCCCTCCCAACCCAGAGCTTGAGCCAAGCACACCCAAGCCCATTAACCATGAGTGTGATACTCATGCACAAGCCTCGAACTAAGGCTGAAACTTGATCGCAACCCCCTCCATGGACCACCGCTCAGCTAATTCCGCCAAACGCTACAGGCGAAATCTTCTCCTTTCCCTATCACAGAACATGGGAATTCACATCCGATCATCCTGTACGGAGCGTCTTCCCACTATGGCCCGTATACGGCCTGCCCATGCTCGTGCTTCGGTGGGTATGGACAGAGACTGGGAAAGAAGAGGTTGCTCCCAAGATCATATACTATACCCTGCGAATTCTTATGTTCATCCTAAGCTTCGTACTGGAGGACTGGGCTATACATGAGCTGGTTCAGTCACCCCGACAGCGAAGACTGGCCGTGATACTGGTGGCTTCCTCCTACGTGACATGGACGTACCAAACCCACATGTTCTCCAACTCGATTGAGACTTTGGTCGTGGCATGGAGTTTAGTTATGGTACAACGAATTCTGGACAACAAGGTCCCACTTCCTCCGTCTCCATTCCTAAAGAGCAGATTCTAACACCCGCCGCAGCACCGCTCCTCCATTATCTCCTCCGCCATCCTCGGCTCCCTCATCACCTTCGGCACCTTCACCCGCATCACCTTCCCCGCTTTCCTCCTCGCCCCAGGCCTCTACCTCCTCCCCCACTTCCTCCGCAAACCCTTCTCTCTCCTCGCCCTCACCACAACCATCGCTCTCACAACCGTGCTTGCCATAGCAACAGACATAGACTTCTACCGTCCCTCCATCTCCCGGACTACATCCCTCCATCAACTCCTCTCCCACCCGGTCCTCATCCCTCTAAACTCCCTCCTCTACAACACATCCAAATCCAACCTCTCCCTCCACGGCATCCATCCCCTTTACACGCACTTCCTTGTCTCCCTCCCTCTCCTCCTCGGCCCCGCTCTCCTCCTGCTCTTTCCCACGCGACTCTCAATACCTAAAATCCCTCTCCTAAGCGCACTGTCAGGCACAGCCTTCCTCTCCCTAATCCCCCACCAAGAACCCCGCTTCCTCCTTCCCGCCCTCCCGCTTATCCTCTCTTCACTCACGCTTCCAAAAACCCTCTCGCTGCGCCGCTGGTTCCTGGCGTCCTGGATCATATTCAACGCGCTTTTGGGAATCCTGATGGGTGTCTATCATCAAGGCGGTGTGGTACCGGTGCAGATATGGCTTGGACAGCATCAACACGGCGTATTCGGGACAGGCGGCGAAGAAATCTTCTGGTGGCGCACCTACAGTCCCCCAATCTGGCTCCTCGACGGAACCTCCCTCGATCCAGGAACCACCGGCCTAAAAACAAGAGATCTAATGGGCATCCCCCCCTCCGCCCTCAATCACAAACTCCTCGCCGCCCTCGACGATTGTACCCAAAACCCCAACAGAACCGTCGGCCTCGTAGCTCCTTGGTCAAGTACGGAACTCGATTCCTGGAGGGATGTTAATGTTAAGCGATCTAGGCAATTGGAGTTTGAAGAGGTGTGGAGGTGGGAGAGACATTTGAATCTGGATGATTTGGATGTTGGGGGGGAAGGGGTATGGGGCACGTTGGCGAGGGTTGTCGGGAGGAGGGGCCTGGTGGTTTGGAGGGTTGGGAGGCGGTGTCAGATATAGTGGGTGTGTGGTGGGGAGATGGGAGTATTGGAGGATTGGAGTTTTTTTTGCTGCGGAGGAGCAGCGTTTAAGGATGGGAAGGATGTAATAGTACGATGGGCGGGTGTAGCTGCATTCTTGGTATCAAAACGGTAGTAGAACCTCAATACATGAAGTTCTAGTTCTCTGCAATGGAAGTGAGTCATTATTCTCCATTTCAACATCTGTCTGCCCTACAACGACCTGATGCTAGCATGCTCTAACTATCATATGCCCTTGGCAAACGCTCGTTACGGAAACGACTAGGTGACATTTGAGCACCCCGTCGCTCGTACGTAAGAAGAAGCATGTAGGTGCAGCTAGCTACAACGGACCCGAAAGAACCAGGGTGGAGGGGAAAGATAAAACTTGAATTGGGAAAAGTATCCCTTTAATTCTCGTCACCATCATCAGGCTGGTCGAATAGGAAATTTGCGGCCAGTTCTTCGTTCTTGTCGCAGGCAAAGTATGCTTGGATGACGAGGTCACGCTCGAAACCTAGGAGGCAGAGCTGGTGGCGATGTTAGTCAGTAGAATATTAGTGAGGTGGTGGTCAGAAAAAAGACGGAAAACGTACTCTCTCAATAGCCGCCCTCTCCTCCTCCGTAACGCTAATCTCCTGCGCGCCCGGTGGCATCGGCCCCTCGCCTTCGGCATCCTCGCTCAACAGCTGCAAAAACTGATCCGGGTTCTGCCCAATCAGTTGCGCCAGCTGCGGGTTGCCCGCGCCCACCTGCTGCAAGATCGGCTCTAGCATGCGTGGTTGGGTTTGCACAATCTGGCGTAGTTGCTGGAATTGAGGGTGGTTGCGGAGGAAATCGAGGTTACCCAGGCCGCCGGCTGCCGCTCCTGCTCCTTCGGTGCCCGCGGCAACTCCAAGGCCTGGGGTGGGGGAGGAGCCTTGGCCGCGGCGAGGAGCTGCTGCGCCGCCGGCTCCACCTCGGTTGGCTTGGGCAGCGGCTTCGAAGAGATTGATGGGCTGGTCGCCTTCGGCGGAAGGCTCTGCGGGGGTTGGTGTGGTACCAGTAGCTGGTTGTGCGGCAGGGGTGGTGGCGGCACCTGTCGCACCGGCCCCTCCCCCTCGAGCTTGTCGTTGCTCTTGTTGGATGTTCTCAGGTATACCCTAGAAATACTCAGTGATCGGTCCCAAGTTGCGGTATATGGTTCCGAGACAAACATTAAGCAGATACTCCACAGCACGGTCTGGATTGAAGAACGCCGCCCTCATTGCCCGATCAATATCTGCTCTCGGGAAACCCATGCTCTCCATATTCGCAATCGCCGCATCACGTTGTGCACCAAGGGTAAGAGCTGATGGATCGTTGAAGTTTCCTTCCTCTGTGCCAGCTGACGCTGCGGGAGCTGGTGATGGTGTCGCTGGTGGATTCGAGGTCGTACTTGATGCAGGCGCCGGAGCGGCTGGTGGTTGAGGTGTGGACGCGACAGCAGGAGAAGGAGTCATGGGAGCTTTGGCGGACGAGCCACCTGATGAGGTGGCAGGAGCTGTTTTAGGCTTGCCCCAAGATTAGTACAATAGATTCGTAGGAGAGAGGTTTTTGGGCATCATACCTTGGATGTCATGCAGACTATGAACCCCTTCTCTTCAATATGGTACGACTCAACAGTATTTACATCTTGTAATATCTTGCCTGATGAGGAAGCAGGTCAGCACATTTCCTGATCAGATGGTCTCCACAATTTACGAAGTCTATTGTATAAATTTCCATGCTTTGCACGTACCGGAGTAGATGAGCTTTTGTGTGCTTGCCTCCCATCCTTTCTCCTTTGTAATCTTTTCCTTTACTTCTCCGATCTGCATAGCGTTACTAGCAGTCAGCAAACCTGACATGGGCATATTGCTTTTACGGCTCTCCAGGGTATCTTTGAATGTATTGAGTGCATACCGTCTCAGAAGGCTCAGCTTCAATGACGAACTTCTGTTGCTTCAAGTCCTGCGGGCGCACGAGACATTAGCATGAAGTCAACCTAATTCGTCCTGGAACTTTCAATTACTTTGAAAGTGAGCTTCATCTTGCCCCACTGTTTGCTCGGACAGTTGGAAGAATAAAGTCGATGAGGTATAAGACCACTAGATAGGTATTCAGGCTGTAGATGATCGATGTCTCAACGAGCGTTCGGTCTGTAACGAGAACTAAATTAGGTATAACGGTGAACAGAGTATTGTTGGCGTTGATGATGCAGACCGACACCCACTCAAATGTGGCGGCCAGGCGGCAGCGGCTACGCTAGCCTGATCAGCCACAGAGCGAGTGACGAATTCGTGGCACTGTGAGACTGCTCCTTCACAGAATATTCACAAGAGTAGATGTCGACATCTTCATCTTATGTGATGTAGCCACTGCCTCATTGCAAGTGGTTCTTCAAAGGAACATTGGAAGTTTGGCGCGATCCTCGAGTGAGATGTGTAATGGTTATTTCTGAAATTCCTGGCCTTCAGAGAGTTCTTGGTCATTGTTAAGCAACCACTTTTACTCTTTAGGCAACCTGGAGGACGGTTAGAGCTTATCGAATCATACTGTTGTCGTTCAGGAAGTTCTACCTTTGGTCCAACTGAGCCATCAGATTGTCTGAGATCGTCTTTGAAACAAATCTTGTCTTTCTGCTATGTAACACTATTGGGATCTACAGATAAATTATATGTCAACGTCTCGAACGGGAATATCATTGCTGAGTGCCTCTCCTTGTGTGGGAATACATATCAGGGCTCATGATGAAAATCTATCAATCACACGAAATGCATCTCTGTCGAAGATTTCTTGTGGTGAAAACTGCAGATATCATCTCGGTAAAGCAGGCGCCACGATGGAAGATAGATTCACAGGTAAACTCGATATTATATTCAGTGTTCTAAACAGTGCGTCTCTACTCACTTCCCGTCACGTTTCTTTGTGTAGATTTTACTAGACTTCCACAGCTCATCGGAGAATGTTGTACTATCTGAAAAAAAATATCACGATGAACGCGGTCTTACTTCGATTTTTCCTTGATAGTCTAGTTCATTTATTCCAATATTAGATCATAAGTATCTCAGGCGTGTTTCCAAAAATGTATAAGACAATGGAGCACTGCCCTATCAGAGAGGCTAATAGCTGGGCTTCCTTGCAAGGCTCTGTCACCCGGAGTGATTGCTGTTACACTTTTGCATATACTTTCAAAGGGAATAATATAATTGTTTATAGATCAAGATCAACATCAAGATTAACATCAAGATCAACGTCAAGATCAACATCAAGATTAACATCAAGATCAACGTCAAGATCAACATCAAGATTGAACACTTCATGTTTTTGCTCTTCTAGTCCACACTTGAACTTGATTGGGTCGTAATTTTGGAAATGATCTGTTGCAGGGATAAAGTAGTCGATCTCTCGATCTCGGGTCCGTCCTGTCGGAAGCGATCTTAGGGTATCGGTCCCCTGCAGGCCCTGTCACTAAACTAAGATAAGTTGGTCGCCTTGACGCGACCGTGTCTTGTCTGCACCATGGAAGGCTTTCGCGTTCCAGTACCAGGCTCTCCGCATTACGCATCCTCATAAACATTG